>Ga0116171_10001032_pt1 | contig 28744 bp, 23 predicted proteins | sample AD_JPNHW2_MetaG_FD_89798 | JGI IMG/M metagenome (GOLD analysis project Ga0116171, IMG submission 89798) | Active sludge microbial communities of municipal wastewater-treating anaerobic digesters from Japan - AD_JPNHW2_MetaG | ecosystem: Engineered > Bioreactor > Anaerobic > Digestate | place...
CGTAGGCTCTTCGTAATATGGAACATTTATCGAAATATAATCGCCTTCTTTTACACTTTTACCGCCAAGGGTAAAAGTGTTTCCCTTAATTTTCATTTCCGGCTGAACCATTGCCACCTTTCCAAGGCTACGGGCAACAACAGGCGCATGTGATGAAAAGCCGCCCTCGCAGGTAACAACACCCTGTGCAACCTCGATAGCTTTTACGTCTTCCGCGAATGAGGATGTAAGAACAAGTATCAAATTTGTGTCTCCACCTTTCATGATGGCTTTTTTATATTCCTCAAGAAGCTTTGGAGTCGAGAAGAAAACCCTGCCGATTGCTGCACCTGTAGATCCGGCAATACCACCTTTGATAGTTTTGGTATTTTTAATTGTCCGGGGATCAATAACCGGGTGGAGAAGCTCATTAAGCTGACCTGGTTTGATTGTTTTGATAAGAAACTCATCAGTAATGACTTTGCTCTTGTTGAGGTCAAGGAGAGTTTTTATCTGCGCCTGTGTTGATTTTTCATCAACCTCTCTCTGTTCAACAAGCCAGAAATCCCCCTCTTCTATTGTAAACTTTATATTTCTTATTTCCTTAAAGTTTTCCTCAATCTTGCGAGCTATCTGTGAAAATTTATCGTAATACTTTTTATCAATTTTCTTGATATCGTTGGCTTTGCCGCCTGAAAAATCGAATTCATTCTTGAGGAAGTCTCCCTGGATATCGCTGTCACCAGTGACAATATTTCTGGTAAAATAGCTCCCCGCATATGAATTCTCCCCCAGGTTTCCGTAAACCATTACCTGGATCATAATGGAGAGTGAATTATCAACGTCAATGTCGGATTCGCAGTATCTCTCTGCTGATTTTTTCATTATGAAAACAAGTTGATCAAAAGGATCATCGCTGTAATCAGCACCGAATTCCTTTTTATATAATTCTATAGTTTTTTTAATCTGATCAATTGTGGGTTTTTTTGAAAGTACTGACTCAATCCCTTTCACCTTTTCATCATTGAAATCATAAAGCTTCCTTGCGATGTTCCGCATAAGAAAAAGATACTCGCCGTATGCAAAATCCTTCCCGGTATATTCACCAAAGGCTTCCACGGTATCATTGCTCATTCCTATATTGTGAATAGATGGGAAAAAAGGAACATTAAGTTCAGAACTAAGAACAAGCTTGAGCATCATCGGCTTTTTGGAATCACCGAATTTCTTTTTTGTTTCCTTTTCGAGCTGTTCAATATATGAACTTATTTTTTCCTTGATATTCACCTGTGGAAGTTTCATGGTAAGGTCCGCATCGATGATAAAACCCGGAACTATGGGCAATCCCATTGTGGCAAGTTCAATCGCCCTCCTGCCCCTTATACCGGTTTTTACAAGCACCTTTTCATTTACATCTTTAAGATCTTTATTAAAATATATGATATTACTCATTTACCTACCTCGCTTGTCAGTTGTTAGAACAGATTAAGTACGCGGCCTATGCCGAGCTTTAAAAACTGCGTATATCGCTGGCTTGCGCCTTCATAAAGGTATTTCTGGAGTTTAGAAACACCAATAATCTCCTCACCTGATACCTGGAAGAAAATAGAATCACCATGTTTAACTTTCCCCCATTTGAACAGAGAGTTTATATCATTGATAACCTCACCTTCATACATAATATGAACAGTGAGATCAGGATACTTAACCTGGTAGCTTTCCAGTATTTTTTTCCATGCTTCTACATTTCCATTATGAAACAGCTCATTGGAAACCTGAACGCCATATTTTGGGGTAATTGTCTTTTTCGATCCGCCAGCCTGGGGAGCTCTGCCCTGAATCTGCACTGATGCAGATTCAGCAAGTGTCGGAGCTGTTGCCGGTGTGGCAGCAAATCTTGCAGCCGGACCTTCAGTTTCGGGCTGCATCTGGAAACCTGCATGATGCTGTTGCTGCGTCTTCTGTTGCGGCTGAGGTTTTGCTTTTGCCGGTGCTTTTTTAGGCACTATGGTTTTATCGATAAACTCTTTATTAATAAAAACATCTTTACCTCCAACAAGAGCCTGGAGAGTTTTCATTGATTCAGTTTCAAGCTTGGAATTTTTTTCTTTAATAAATTTTGCATAAACGACTATCAGCTGGTCTTTATGTATCTCCCTTGCCCTTTCCCAGCTGTCAGCATCTTTGGGATTTATTGCAAACCTGGCACCGTCGGGGGCATAATAAATAATTACCAGATCAAGGGCGCTCCACTTACATGTTTCATTGGCGATTTTTTCAAAGTCTGTTATTGTATTTTTCGCACTGAAAGAATGATATGAATAATTGAATTTATCCTTCAGAACCGCTCCGATAAGCGGCAATATCTGATCGCGGTTCAGCTCCTCTTCATCAAGCAGATTGTTGAGATAATCAGCTATATTATTAGTAGATTCTATTTCAGATACCGCATCATTGACCGCATAAAAATGTCTTAAAGCCTTGTTAAACGTAGCTTTAGAACCAAGAGAATAATAAGTGGTTTCCATACGTGACTCTCCCATTTTTATTATACATATGGGCATCTCTAATAACTGACTTATTAAAAAATGGCCTGCTTTATAACTGCTGATAAACTCAGAAGTTATGCATCTTCATCCACTTCCGGCTACGGTATATGCGAGTTTTTAGAAATACCTATATCATATTGTACTTAGATTTAGTGAATATTTTCAAGTATTAAAAATAAAATGCAGCCCTTTTTTATAAAAAAAGGGGATGTTTTACATCCCCTTTTTATTATCTATCAAATTAAATTCTTTCTTTTAAAGTTCTTTAAGACCTGAACTTCTCTTTTTGGATGGTTGCGATTTGGGTGAAAGATCAATCGAACCTGTTATTTCAGGAAGATCAATATTCGCAGCCGAAGCATCCTGTTTGTATGCTGTTTCAAAAAGATCCTCACCAACTTCCTCTTCAACGAAAGACTGGGTTATATCGGAACGTACTGTGGATCTTCTTCTTGAATATGTAGCGAATGCAGCATCAGCAAAGCCCTTGGAAACACTATACAGGAACTCATTGAGCACATTTGCCATACCCTTAAGGATGTACTGCTTCCTCTTGATTGTTGTCAGGTCTATATCAAGTATAAGACCAGGCTGTATGTGATGAGGATTTACTACATGGCAGAATACGTTGAATCTGTTTTCCATGAAGTTCAGTCTTTCATCAAGAATAACGCGTTCAACAGGGTTCTGATATCCATGTATCTTCTGCAGGAACGCTTTAAGATAGTTCAGTTTCTGTTTCAGATTCTTGAACCTGTCTTCATATGTTCTGTTATTCTTTTCAACAAAAGAATTTTCATTGTACATATCGCCTATTTCATTCCAGAGAGTTGAATCCGGATCATCTTCATATGCTTTTTTCTGTTTTTTCCATTCTTTGTTCATGAGTCTTGCACTAAGGTCATTGAAGTCAACAAGAGACCTGAACCTCTTCTTTGATTCGTAGTGTGCATGAACAACATCCCAGAGCATTCCTATTTCAGTACTGAATGCAGCTACCTGTTTGTCATACTCTTTCTTGGCTTCTTTAAGCTGGTTCTGGTCATAGTATGCCATCCTGATTGAATACCTTTCATCAGGGAGTACCATCGCATCAGTTTCTTCGTATTCACTGATACGGCATACCCTTGCGTTTTTCATGTTATCACATACCTGATAACCGAGCTTACTTGTGTCAAGAATTGATGTTATTGAATTGATACAGGTGTTATATCCCCTGTTCCTGATGTTCTCTTCGTCGATTATGTACTTGATGTTTTCCCTGATATTAAGCGGATCCATCTCTTCGACATCGATCTCTGCCCTGAGGCCCTCAATCTTATCAAGGAATTTCTTGGCTAGAATTGTATATCTTTTTGATTTTTCGTCTTCTTTATCATCATCTGTGAAATTCTCGATTCTCTTGACTCTTTCAAACATCTTTTCACTTGATGAAAGTTCGTTCTTGCCTTTATCAACAAGTTCATCATTAAACTGCTGAACCTGTTTGTCGATCAGATCATGAATCTGTTTCTGAATAGTATCCTTCATGATAGATTCAACTGTTACCTGGTAGTGATACATGGGGCTTATAAGTTCGCTTTCAAGGATGTTGATTGAAAGTTTTACGTCATAAACATATTTGGGACGCAGTTCATTGTCTTTGAATACGCATTTGAGGATTGCATATGCGTTTTCACCCCTTACAAATGCACCGACGTCAGTCTTCTGCCTGAGTATCGAGTTTGTCTCTGTTTCGAGGTCGTTAACTCCCCTCTGGATGTGTCCCTGAAGGTGTCCATACATGTTAACAATTGATTTTTCAATTTCACCGGTGTGGAACTTGTCAGCGCCGCCGATCTTGTCGAGAATCTCAACTATCTCTTTCGGAGTATACCTTGCAAGACCCTTGGATTCCTCTTTATCAACAAAATCTCTGACTTTCTTGATAAATTCATCTTCCATTGTGACAGTGTATCTGTTAAACATGTTCACATAGGTCTGATTTATGTAGTTATAAAGCTTCTCTTTCAGACCGCCCATTACATCGAGTTCCTTGAGGACCTCTTCCGGGAGTTTTGTCTGGATCTGATTCAGAACTTTATCATAAGTCTCATTTAAAATGACCTGCGCTTCAGCGATTTTATCCCTTCCCTCCTGCGCAATTGATTCCCTTGAACCAACAGCACTCGGCATAGTCGGGTGTACTTTATTGGGGCTTTTGGGAAACTGAGTTATTGACATTATTAAAACCTCCTTGGTATATAACGAACAATGATTACTTCTTGTTTTTAATAAAATATTTTCTGCCTGTTTATGCTACAATTCAGCAAAAATAATATTTAATTTTTCATAATAAAGTTAAAGATATCTACAATATTTGACATGTCAAGATTTATTTTACAGAATCTTGAATCCTGAAAATTATTTTAAAAAAAATCCCTTACAGTCAAATATATCGGCATCTGCTTCAAAAGCAACATTACTTTATTCGGACAGATACCTGAAACTGAAATTTGAAGCCGTAAATATGTCGCCATTGTTAACAATACCGTCATATTCCTTATTCTTAAATCCAACTTCAAGACCCTCGGCATGCAAAAGCATCAGGACAACGCTGCCCTTCTGGCTTTTAGCCTTGAGACTGAAAGGAAACCTTGATTCAAAATCCCTGAGTTTTACGTTGCATCCCAGTACCCGGCCGACTATAATTTCACGTGCACCCAGTGGAGCAAGATCAACCCTGTAGACTTCCGGTTTAAGCAGTTCATGATTCCAGTATTCCAGGCTCCCTTTTATCTGCAGTTTTTTCAGCCTGAGATAGATGAAAAGTCCAATAAGTATTGCAAGTGCAAGGATTACAGCAATCGCAGGGATTACCTTCTGCTGGATAAAATTACGCTTATCCATGTCTGCTTTCATATCCTCATTGATAGCCTTGTTCGGGTCAGAACCATCAAGAATCAGCGTCTTATCACTGACAGTTTGAAGATCAGTGCGGAACTGAGCAAGTGAAGATGATATTTTACCTGTTTTTTCCATTTCTGAAAGATTAACCACATATATCCACCAGTCACTTCCCTGGTACTGTTCTGCTACTGATTTCAAAGTAAAAGTTTCCTTACCTGGAGGCGGATCGTCTAAACCGTCAGTCATTATTACAATGACAACCTCTCTTTTCTCACCTGATGCTGCATTTTCATCAGTCAGATTTTTTGCTAAGGCGAATACCTGCTGACACATGAGAAGCATATGCGTCCATGCTCCGTGAGCTTCGGTCATTGAAATATATTTTTTTAATATATCCTTATCATTCTGATCATCGAGCATTATCCGCGGAAAGGCCTTTACTTCTTCATCGAATGTAACAAATGTAACCTTGTCGCCATCCTGAAGCTGTGTGTTAATATAAACGTTTACGCTGTTTTTGACAGTCTCAAAAATGTCGCGTGCGCCGCTGCCATAACCTTTCATACTTAGCGATGTATCGAGTACAAGAATTACATCCTTGTTCGAAGAAGCAGCATTTACATTAACCGGACTGAACAGAACAAACGAAAATGCCAGAATTAACAGAATAAACGAATAAAAACATCTTCTTATTTGCATCACTGTAATCACCTGATTTTTTTTTTAAAAATATAGCAAAATAGTGTAACTGTCAAGAATAATTAATTCAAACATTCAAATTAAAATTCATTATATATCTTTTCACTCCGGATATACTTTCTAAGATCAAACTCATCATCCCTGCTGATATCGAGGTATTCATTCATAAGTATTGTAAACCACGCCAGTGTATCCGCCCCGGTCTCAAGAGCAACAAAACTGCCGTTACCCTTATGCCAGTCTTTGATAATAATACCGTAGTTAAGGACTGCAAGAAGCTCAAGTTCCGATTCACCCTCGATTCCTTTGGACATATAGAAATTTATCACATCATTTTTTAAATCAATAAGCGGATAGGCCTTTCCGCAATCTGCTATAACAAATGAGGGGATGGAAAATGCGTTTTCAGATTCCGTAAACTTGTTTATCTTTTTTACTGTGACAATCCGGTTGAGGACATCTGCGAGCGTGTTTTTGACGAGGTCATCAACGAGAAAAAGTCCTCCATGTATCAGTTCATAAGGGATATAACCGCTCATCAGCTTTGCGATATCCCTGCAGTATTCCCTGTATATGATAAAATCAGCACCATCGGGTGAAAATCCTGAACTGTCTATCGGTTTCAGTGAATCAATATTGAGACCGGAGGGAATTACCCCCCTGATTATTTCGGCAAGGGCTTTCCGGTCTATTTTCTGTGCCGTTTTTTTCGAACCCTTTGCTGCAGCAGTTGTAGTTGAAGCTGCTTTTTTAGATGCTTTTTTACTGAACCCGCTAAAGTACCCTTTTATCATTATATCACCTTTAATTTCAAAAAAATACCAGTGTCAATTCCTTAACCATTTTGCAGAGTAATAGGCACTATTCCCGCCGCCTTCGGCGACTGGGGGAATTAAATTACCATATTACACTAAAAAGTATTTTCAGGAATTAGTACTGAAAAAATACAGTTAGTTATTTCTTCTCTTCGATAAATCAATTGTTGTCAATTAAATAAATGGGGGTGTATAAAAACTCAGTTTTTATACACCCGGGAAGCCCTACAGGGCTTTTTGGGGGACCGGGACAGCCCCCTGTCACTTGAGGAAATTCTGTTTGCTGAAATATCAACATTAATTCTGTCATGATATACACGGTTTGTATATATACTGGAAATCCTGGAGGATTTGTACGGGTCCAGGCTGTCATAAAAGTTATAATTCAATCCAATAAAAAGATTGCCTAAAACAGCAGGGAAAACTTTATGTACATGCCTGCGGTGTTCGCGTTAGCCTGCCGGGTTTTGAGCCTACTTTTCATTCGGGATCTCAATATCTGTGATCAAAGGTTGCGCTCCGAAAGGAGATGGCCGGATTTTACATGAGGGAACCCACCTGGTTATCCAGGTTCTATAAACCCCTGGCTACACGGCACATGCGGGTATTAATAAAAAAAGAGAGGCTGCATAAACAGCCTCTCTTTTTTTATTTTTATGCCTCTGAGAGTTTTTTGTATCTATGGTTTGTCCATTTAGCGTTCTCTTCTGCAGCCTTGAACAGCTCGGCAGCTTTATCAGGGAAATCCTTCTTAAGCGAAGTGTAACGCACTTCACCCATGAGGAAATCCTGGAACTTGCTGAAATCCGGCTCTTTTGAGTCAAGCTGGAACGGATTTTTCCCTTCCGCTTCAAGCCTGGGATCAAACCTGTAGAGGTTCCAGTATCCGCATTCAACCGCCATCTTGGCTTCAAGCTGAGATTTACCCATACCCGCTCTGAGTCCATGGTTGATACATGGTGCGTAGGCTATTATCAAAGAAGGTCCGGGATAAGATTCAGCCTCCTGAAGCGCTTTAAGGTACTGGGCCTGGTTTGATCCCATTGATACAGAAGCCACGTATGCATACCCGTATGCCATTGCCATCATGCCGAGATCCTTTTTCCTGATCTTCTTGCCTGAAGCAGCAAACTTGGCAACCGCGGCAGTCGGGGTAGCCTTTGATGACTGGCCGCCTGTATTTGAATATACCTCGGTATCAAGTACAAGAATGTTCACATCCTCGCCCTGGGCAATAACGTGGTCAAGTCCGCCGTACCCGATGTCATACGCCCAGCCGTCACCACCGAAAATCCATATTGATTTCTTTATGATAAACTGTTTCAGCTTAAACATTTCCTTTGCGGAAGGGGCGGAATCCCTTTCAAGTAAAGGAATCATTTTTGCAGCAAGTTCTTTGGTCTTCTCGGCATTGTTCCTTTGTGCAACCCACTCGTTAAGGAGGGCTTTAAGTTCAGAGGAGCTTCCTTCTGCCTGGTAAACAGCAGCAAGATCGACTATCTGCTGCCTCATCTGGCCGACTCCGAGATTCATACCGTATCCGTACTCGGCGTTATCTTCGAAAAGTGAATTCGCCCACGAAGGTCCATTACCTGCTGCGTTTTTGCAATATGCAGTAGCTGGAGCAGATGCGCTGTAAATTGATGTACAGCCGGTTGCGTTTGCAACCATCATACGCTCACCGAAAAGCTGTGTTATAAGTTTTATGTATGGCGTCTCACCGCAGCCTGCACATGCACCGGAGAACTCGAAGAGCGGCTGTGCAAACTGGCTGCCCTTTACGGTGTTCCTGGCCATGAGTGTATCTTTATATGTTACCTTTGATGACATGTAATCCCAGTTTTTGTTTTCATCCATCTGCGACTCAAGCGGCTTCATTACAAGCGCCTTCTCTTTTGCGGGGCAGACCTGTGTGCAGTTTCCGCAGCCCGTACAGTCCAGCGGACTTATCTGTATCTTAAACTTAAGGCCTTCAAGACCTTTACCCTTAGCCTCAACAAGTTTGATGCCTGATGGCGCAGCAGAAGCCTCTGTAGAATCAAGGAGGAAAGGCCTGATTACTGCATGCGGACAGACGTATGAACACTGGTTACACTGGATACAGTTTTCAGGGATCCACTCGGGAACATTAACAGCAATCCCCCTCTTTTCATACGCTGTAAGACCGGCAGGGAATGTTCCGTCCTCTCTTCCGTTAAACGCGCTTACAGGCAGCAGTTCTCCGTCAAGGTTGTTCATGGGTTCCATGACTTTTGTAACGAATTCGGGTTTACCTGCAGCATGCACTTCGGATTTACCCGCAAGTGTTTTCCAGTCTGCCGGTACTTCAATCTTCACAAGCCCGTCTGCACCGCTGTCAACAGCCTTGTTGTTCATGTTTACAATATCGTCGCCTTTTTTGCCATAGCTCTTCTTGATTGCCTTCTTCATCTCTTCAAGTGCTGTATCATGTGAGATTACTTTGGCCAGCTTAAAGAACGCAGCCTGCATGATTGTATTTGTCCTTGTGCCGAGACCAAGTTCCTGTGCAATTTTTGTAGCATTGATAATATAGAAATTGATATCGTTTTTCGCGATCTGCATCTTCATTCTTTCCGGAAGCCTTGAGATTGTTTCATTTGCGTCCCAGATACTGTTAAGAAGGAATATTCCACCCTTCTTGAGCCCTTTGAGCATATCATATTTGAATATATATGATGGAACGTGGCATGCAACAAAGTCCGGCTGTGAAATCAGGTATGTTGACCTGATAGGTTTTTTGCCGAAACGCAGGTGTGATACAGTAACACCGCCGGATTTCTTTGAATCGTAGGCAAAATATGCCTGTGAGTAAAGTTCGGTTGTATCACCGATAATTTTGATTGAGTTCTTGTTTGCGCCTACAGTTCCGTCGGAACCGAGACCGTAGAACTTCGCCTCTATTGTCCCTTCAGGAACAACGCTGATATCCTCGCCGACCGGCAGGGACTTGAATGTAACGTCATCCACTATACCGATGGTAAACCCGTTTTTAGGTTCAGGAAGCTTCAGGTTTTCATAAACTGCAAGTATCTGTGACGGTTTTGTATCCTTGGAACTTAGTCCGTACCTTCCGCCCACGATAAGAGGAGCATTCGGTTTCCCGTAGAAGACATCCTTCACATCAAGATATAGAGGTTCGCCGTTTGCGCCCGGTTCTTTTGTCATGTTAAGTACTGCGATGCGTTTTACTGATTTGGGAAGAACCTTCATCAGGTATTTTTCAGAGAACGGCCTGTAAAGGTGAACATTTATAAGTCCAACCTTTTCGCCCTTTGCCCTGAGGTAGTCTATTACTTCACGCGTTGTCTCGGTTACAGAACCCATTGCAATGATGATATTCTCCGCGTCAGGCGCACCGTAATATGTAAAGGGATGGTATTCCCTGCCTGTGATCTTTGTTATCTCCTGCATGTACCCTTCAACGATATCATCCAGTGACTCGTAGAATTTATTGGACGCCTCCCTTGCCTGGAAGAAGATGTCAGGATTCTGCGCAGTGCCCCTGATGAAGGGATGTTCCGGATTCAGCGCGTTCTTGCGGAACCTGTCGACTGCATCGCGATCGAGCAGTTTACCCAGCTCATTAATGTCAATCTCTTCGATCTTCTGAATCTCGTGAGACGTGCGGAATCCGTCGAAAAAGTGAAGGAACGGAACCCTGCTCTTGACAGCAGCGAGGTGTGCGATTCCTGCCAGGTCCATAACCTCCTGGACACTGCCTGTTGCAAGCATCGCAAAACCTGTCTGGCGAACTGCGTAAATGTCTGAATGATCGCCGAAGATGGAAAGGGCCTGTGCAGCAAGTGTTCTTGCGGTAACATGAAATACTGCAGGGAGCAGCTCGCCTGCGATTTTATACATGTTGGGTATCATGAGCAGGAGACCCTGGGAAGCTGTAAATGTTGTTGTCAGCGCACCGCCCTGGAGTGACCCGTGAAGAGCTCCCGCCGCTCCTCCCTCTGACTGCATTTCAGCCACCCTGATGACATTACCGAATATATTTCTCTTATCCCTGGACGCCCATTCATCTATAAATTCCGCCATTGGAGATGAAGGCGTAATGGGATAAATTGCGGCGACCTCTGTAAACGCATATGCCACATGCGCCGCAGCCTGGTTACCGTCCATTGATTTCATTTGCTTTTTTGACATAATACTCTCCTTGCTATATATTAAAAATTTAAAATGTTTTTAAAGCTGATTGTAATTCTGAATGCTTTAACTAAAAGAATAGCTTTATTACATTCAGAAGTTTAATAAGAATAAATAATGGTAACGTTGTTGTTATGATCAGGCATTAAAGCAGGAATAACTGATTTTGATAACAACTTCAGATCATAAAAAAATTTCGTAAATATAAAATACAACTTAATTGTGTCAACATTTTTTATTTATGTACAACGTGTCAATGGATAAACTGATTTTTTTATTATTATCACTCCGGGCGGCTTTCAGCTCCCGATATACTGATATGTAAATTTTATCTTTTACAGCAGACAGTTTTGTTCAGAAAAAGTTTCGGGAAAGAAATTCTTCGATAATATCTCCTATCCGGGTATATTTATTGGTTGTTCATACCGATATTTGTACAAAGAAACATTACAACATAAATGGATATTTATGAAAAAACTTAAGAACACCATTATTGATGCTCCGCAGTATTCGGTTTTCGTTAATGATAACAGAAAAATTCTTACGGATATAAACCGCCAGTTTACTGATATAATAACAGAAGTATCTGAAAGGCAGAAATCCCTATCCTCGCTGGTCGATGAACTGATAAGGCTTGCTGAAATTTCTGTGACTATTCACCACCAGTACACTGACAGAACCGGGGACGAGGAGATTTATAAACTGAAATCTGTACTCACCGCACTGAAGAAACATGCAAAGGCTGATAAAATCCACATACAGACTGCTGAATACCTCGCTAACAGGGTCGATACCCTGATAAACAGCGCATTTGAATCAATTGATCCCGAACTACAGAAAAAGAAAGCTGAAACTACCCCATTAACGCCGCATGGATCTGATCTGAAGCATAAATGGCTCACCTTTACAAGGAACGGGTCATGGTTTATCCTTCCCTATGAAACAGTGAATATAATTGAACCTGATCCGGAGTCGCTGTACGCCCGGGACAGTAACCATTTTATAAAAACTGATGATACTGAATATGAAATTGCGGATATGATGTGTTCCCCTGCGGGTGAGTTCAGGCTCCCTGCATATCTTGTGCGGATCGATGAGGCAGATTTTTATTACGCGTCGGACTTTAACGGCAGGGAAATATATGCCAGCTCGGACATAGTGAGCCCACTGGTAAAACCTCTTACAGGCCATGCGGAGAGCATATACCTTGGCAGGGTAAGGCTTTTCGGCGTTAAATACCTCTTCCCTGATATCAAAAAACTGAGAGCGTAGAGGCTGCGATAAGGAACTGTGCCGGAGCATAGAAGAGCCATGTATAGACTGTGCTGTTCTCTATCTTCCGGACGAAATTATTCACCGAATGCACGTAATCTGAAATCCCGAACAGGACCGCACCAACAGCTGCCATGACAGCACCTTCAGTAAAACCATTGTTAAGCTGCGCGATCGCAAGAAAAATCATGACAGTTATTGCCGTTACATACACAGCAACAGGTATCGTCATTTTACCTGCGGTGCGGCTGAGCCTTTTGACATGAAATACCGCTGTCAGCGCGAGAACAACAAGAAGAATTATATTCCATTGCCTGAAACTGTATTTAACAGCAAAAGCGGCAGCATACAGCACGTGGCATCCCAGGAAAAAAAGCATCCCGGGCTTGAGCAGGTCAGTCTCCTCAACCATAAGCAGCGTATCCCCGGAAAGCGCAAGAAGGAGTGCGCATGTTATGAACGAGTTATACGGGGTCAACCCCGCTTCTCCTATGGCGATCATCGGAATAAAAATTACCGCGATAGTCACCAGCGGAGTAAACAGATACTTGAGTTTCCGTATGCGGCGCAGTGCTACAAACTCACGTATCATAAATACCGCGACAAAAAATAATGACGCTGACCCGAACAGGTGTAATGTCATTTTTTATCTTTATCCTTTTTAAAAAGATCCGAAAGATCTCTCAGTGTTCCAGGATCAAAATCTGAACTGATCGCGGCAATGTTCTCCTGCCTGATCTCCTGGTAGATTTCTTTTCTGTGAACCGTTACCTTCCTGGGAGCATTAATCCCGAGCTTCACCTGGTCGCCCTTGATGTCGATGACCACGACCTCTATATCATCACCGATCATGATGCTTTCATTTAATTTCCTGGCAAGAACAAGCATTATCTGCCTCCTGCCTTTGTTTTTTTCTGTATCTCGTCGATTATCCTGTGCCTGACATTGTGCCGGTCGCTCAGCGATATAGCCTGCCTGCCGAGTTTTTTTACAGGATTTATTATTACAGGTCCCTGGAGGTTTGCAGTCATGTCGGACGGATTTTCCGGTATGGTTACTATTGCCAGGACAAGAAGTTCATCCGGTCCTTCTGCTCCAACTGCATCATAGTCATTCTGCGAAATTACAAGTTCATATTTTTTCATAAAATCTTCAGGCCTGATTATTACAAATGCGAGGTTTTTTTCATCAAAGGCCTGCATCCATTTAAACGGTGAACCATCGTCGCCTGAATCGAGTATTACAAATTTTTTAATGAAATCGAACCCGAGAATCCCCTCAGGAAAATCAATAACCTGGGCCTCGTCTACCTCGATCTCTCCGAAGGGTTTTGTGTTTACCTTGATCTTCAATTTTTATCCTCGCATGAATCTTAAAAATAGAATCGTTTTCAATCTGACGTTTGAAACATTCAAGAAGCCTTGAAGGGCCTTTTGTTAAGGGGCTGCGCCCCTTAACCCCGGTAAAATTAAAAGAAAAAATATTCTGCAGCATGTAACAGGTCTGACCCTAAAGTAAAAGTCATTGCGAGGCGCATAGCGCAGTGGCAATCTGTATCGTGTAAATTGCGTTTAAATTCAACAGCTGCAAACTCATGACACAATAACATTTATCAAAACAGATCACCACGTCGACCTTCGGTCTACTCGTGACATTTTATGCATACAGGACATCCCGTTAATCCGCGGTTAATTTATCAGCCATAAGATACTGATAATTTACGGATGAGACCTGTTTTTTACAGAAAATCCATCAGCGTAGGCTTGATTGATTTTGCACCGACCGCGAGCGCATAATTATGAACTGATTCGAGCCACTTGAAATTCATGATAGTTTCAGAATAGTCAATATCTTCATTCTTTGAAAGCAGTTCTGTAATATTACCCTTTTCATACTCAGCGCGTTTCATAAGCTCTTCAGCCCTGTTATACTTTGCGCCTGTAGCGGTGAGGTGCCTGAGCACATTATCAAGCGCCATATCGATCAGTCCAAGGTCCCTGCCGCCTACAAGCGACTGGTCACCTCGCACAAGGTCGTCACGAAGCTGGATCATCATGTCAAAAACAGACATGCCCCCGATAGATACATTGGGATCAAGGTTGTTGGGCGGCTGCGGAAAGTTCTTGTTAACAAGTCCAAGATCCTGGAGTACGGTTCCGCTCCCCTTGTCCTCAAGCCAGATCTGGTGAGGTGTTGTTGTTGCCAGCTTAAGGTTATTTATACCGTCCTTTGACGCTGTAACCGAAAGCCCCGCGTTATTGATCTTATCGATTATAAGGTCTATATTGTCACCCGCAGAGATTGTTATCTCCTTGCCGTCTATCACTATTACCTGGTTGCTTGCAGCCTTGTAATCAGTGGAGTCGGTGTTGGATGTGATCACCTGTTCGGTTCCCCAGAACACCTTGTTGCCGGGTATATTCACGCCAAGGTACTCACCCTTGCCCACTTCACGCATCTGTTCACCGGTGTTTCCCCTGTACTCTATGCCTATCATGGCATCGCCCTGCCTGCCCGCGGTGAGAGTCATGTATATTGCCACAAAGGGATTCTGCACCTCTTTTGTTCCGGTCTGGAATCCGCCGAAGATCGACTTGCCTGTCGCACCCTTGGTGTTTGCTATGGAAACAAGTTCCTCAAGGAGCTGGTTTATCTCCGTGGCAGCAGCCTCTTTTGTCTCGAAGTTGGAGTATATGCCGTTTGCACCCTGTACTGTAAGCTCCCTGATGCGCTGGAATATACGCAGCGTTGACTGCAGCGCGGTGTCCACCTCGTTAAGGCGCGACATTGATTCATTGATGTTGCTGAGGTACTGGTCAATTTCTGTAAGACGGGTGCGGTACATCATCTGGTTTGTAGCCGCTATGGGATTGTCGCGCGGCATGCGCACATTTTTACCTGTTGCCAGTTTGTTCTGTATATCATCCATCTCGACCTGGTGACGCTGCAGGTTATACGTCATCGTGTTATTGATCATCTGGTTTGTTACCCTGTACATATTATGCCCCCATCTTTATAACGGTTTCAAGCATCTTGTCCATAGTGGATATGACCCTTGCTGCCGCGTTATATCCATGCTGGAACTGAACCATTGCGGCCATCTCTTCATCGAGGTTTATCCCCGACACAGACTGCCTCATGTTCTCAAGGTTTGTAAGCAGTGTCTCCTGGTTCTCGAGCCTGTTCTTTGTCTCTTCACCCTGTGTGCCTATCCTTGAAATGATGGCAGTGTAAAAATCGTTGAACGTTGCCCTGCTGTCGACCATTGCCTCTTTGTGACGAAGGGAGGCGACCTGCAGCGCGTTTGTTCCGTCGCCTATGCCGTTAGTGGTATTGTAGTCGCCTGTTCCGCCTATATCCTTGCCCCGTGATGCAGCGATCTTGTCCACATCCTGGATGATTTCACTTGAAACAGACAGGTACGCGGCCGGGTTAAACTTTGGAGTGATCGTCACATGTTCACGATCAGGAAGGAACTTCATTATATCATCGGTTTTCCTGTAGTCAAAAGCGCCATTTTCTCCGCTCTGCTTGAGTACGCCGGTGATTCCCACCAGAAATTCATTTGAATCTTCAAGGTGAAGCAGCATGAAATTCTTTTTATTGTTATCTTTAGACACAGTGGCCTTAATAGCAAAATTTCCGTTATGATCAAGATAAGCTGAAACACCATAATCTGCATCGTTAATTTTCTTGATAACAGAATTTACAGTATCTGTTTTGTTATAATCGACCCAGACATACGGATCGTCCTTGGTATTTCTTTTAAAGGTAATTGTTCCGTTTATACCGATTGCGGCAGACGCATCAACTTTATTCTTTCCGGCAACCTTGAATATTGCGGTAACATCATTTGTAGCTGCACCATCTTCATCAATATCAAAGTTACCCTCAGTATTGTCGCTTATGTTAAGGTGGGTAAAGAAATTATTGTTCGTGTCCCCCTTTCTGCCGAAGCCGTCCTTATGCACTTCGTTGGTCAGGTCAGCAAGGTTGATGGCAAATGAATTTATGTCATTCATGTTCTGGCGTATGATATTGTCCCTTACGTCAATAAGCCCGGCCAGTTCGCCGTTCTTGATAAAGACCGGTGTTCCGGTATCGCGCCACACCACGTCAAACATACCGTCATTTTCCGGATTCTTGACAACCTTCAGCGGCCTGAATATGCTCCCCTGTACAAGGTTCTCGCCGTCTATATAGACTATGACCTCATCCTTGTCGCTCCTCCCCACGGAAATGTTAACTATGGTGGAAAGCTTCTCTATTGCCGCGTCGCGTTTGTCTCGCAGATCGTTCGGATTATCGCCCAGCGCCTCGGACTTCTGGATCCTTTCGTTCAGGTCCCTTATCTCGCGGGCGTAGAGGTTTATCTGATCTACATTGTGCTCAACCTGCCTGTTCGCGTCCTCCCTCAGGTCAAAAAGCTGCCTGTATATATTGTTCACCTCGTTTGCCAGGTGCACACTCTTCTCTTTTACAACTTCGCGTGTTGACCTCTCCTCCGGGTACTTTGAGAGTTCCTGCCACGCAGTCCACATCTGGTCCATCCTGCTGCGGAGCGATTGTTCAGAAGGTTCGTTGTAGATTCCTTCGATCTGGAAAATGAAATCGTTTTTTGATTTCCAGTAGCCCATGGTATTCTTTTCAGTCACTATACGGTCATCAATGAATGAATCACGCACCCTTTCAACTGCAAGTACAGTGCTCCCCTGGCCTATATCGTTTGCACCGTTGCTCCTGTTCATTGCGGGGAGATAGATAGGGTCCGCGGAAGTGATAACAACTCTCTGTCGCGAATACTCCTTGTTATCAGCGTTGGATATATTATGGCCCGTAACGTGAAGAGCCTGCTGGTGTGTCATGAGTCCCCTTTTCCCGATCTCAAGTCCCATAAATGTTGAATTCATATATCCCCCTTATGCCCTGATGCTGAAGAGTACCGGATTTACCATCCTGCTGCTCTCCCTGCCTTCGCTGTTGTAGCCTGATTTAATCGATGAACTGTCTTTAAGTCCCTCTATGAGTATTTCAAAAAATTCGATGTTGTCCCTTATCATCCTTGCGTTGACGCCCTGTATATCCCTTATCCTCTGCAGTAAACCCTTCAGCTCCGCGCCGGTTTTGAGCAGTCGTGCACCCTGCCCCCTCTCCATGACCGATGCTATTTCGTTAAGCGTGGGCTCCAGGGTTCCTGATGATGAATACGGTCTTCTGCAGCCTGCCACTGCCCTGATCCTTTCAAGTTCAAGATCATCTATTTCCTTTACCAGGGATTCCTGGCGCAGCGAAAGGTCCTCAATGAGCCTGCCGTCCTTTTTGAGTATGGCGCGGCCTTTCTCCTCTTCAAGGAGGAGTATATCCTCGTAAACGGTAATTTCAGATTGCAGAATGTTTTCGATTTCCATCTCTTGTTTTTTCATATCATGCTCTCCTTCGCATGGTTATTCCTTTAGCTTATCGGTAAACCGGGCATTTTTAATAAGAAGATTTTATGAGGCATAATGTGAAATTCAGGGGGACATAGAGGGCTCTGACCCCCGGGAAAAGCGGCTCTGACCCCCGGAAAGCGGCTCTGACCCCGGAAAAGCGGCTCTGACCCCGGCAAAAACTTGTTGTAACCTATAAAAATGGTTCAGCCAGATCGAAGATCACCCTGTCGGCAAGGAAAACACCATTTTCCGTGAGCCTGTAACAGCCATTCTCAGAGCTGATAAGTCCTTCACGCTCCTTATCGCCCAGCCTTTTAATGACCTCTGCCGGCAGGGGTCTGCCTGAAATCGCGGTGTATTCACCTGCAGTGAACCCGTCAAGCTTACGTACTGCGGTCATGATAAACTCAACAAGAAGCTGGTCCGCGTTCCTGTAATCGTTTATCCGCCTGAACTCCCCGGGCTTCATGTACTCTTCGAGGGAGGCGGGGTTGCTGAACCTGAGGCCGTTAAAAAACGAATGTGCGCCCGGCCCGGCACCAAGATATGGCGTAAAATCCCAGTACTTCATATTGTGGCGCGACTCGAAACCTGGAAGCGCAAAGTTGGATATCTCGTAGTGCCTGTAGCCCATCCCCTTCAGGTAATGTATTGCGCGCTCCCAGATGACCCGCTGGTTCTCTTCAAATTCTGCATCAGGCGTAACCCTGGCCGCGAGAGGAGTCCCATCCTCAATTGAAAGCATATATAATGAAACATGTTCAGGCCTGAACCTTCTGATTATACCTAAATCCGCGTCAATGCCGGATTCGGTCTGCCCCGGGATTCCGGCGATAAAGTCCAGGCAGCGCGTTATTCCAGGGACTGAGAAAAAAAGTTCAAGGTCATCTTCAGTGCAGTTCCTGCTCCTTCTGCCCAGGGTCTGCCTGTGTTTCATGATACTTGTCTGGACGCCCAGGACAATCCTCGTGATCCCGGCATCCCGGAAACCGAAAAGTTTCCCGCGTGAAATGTCGTCGGGATTCATTTCAACCGTAACTTCAGCATCATCCGCGATACTGAACATGGTGCCGGCTGCATCAAGCAGCCTGCGCATCATCTCTACCGAAAGAATTGAGGGCGTACCTCCGCCGATATAGAGAGTATCAAAAACAACCGCACCAAAGCTTTTTCTAAACGATTCCAGCTCCCGGGTAAGCCTTGTAACGAATGCATCAATATCATAAGGACTTGTATCCTCGCGTATGGAATAGAATGAGCAATAGTCACACTTGCTCCTGCAGAAAGGCACATGGATATAAAGCCCAGGCAGGCTTTTAATGTTGCCGCTACACATCAAGTTCTGACCTTTCAATTTTATACATCACCAGCATCGTTAAATGAACATGGAACAGGCAAAATTTTCCCATAAACCTACTCTTTTGAAATTTTAATCTTGATTAATTACCACTTTTCTCATCTGTTGTTCAGGTTGCATAATTAATTGTTTGATTTTTTTCAAACGGTATGCATTATTTTCAATATATTAAATTACTTATGAATAAAAAGAAAGAAATAGCATACCTGGACAGTTTCACAGCAAACACTTCAATTGTTCCCGAAGTGATTGATAAACTATACCAGGACCTGCAGTCAGCCGGATATCCCCGCGAGGAGATAGACGAAATTGTATTATCCATGGATGAATCAATAACTAACGCAGTACAGGTTACAATGACATGCACTCCCCCTGAAGAATGCACAGTCAGGACAAGAAATATCACCATCAGGTACACGATCAACGACACTGAATTTGATGCAACAATAATTGATCACGGCACAGGTCTTGACTTTATTAAAATATTCGGAACATTGCCCGACAACAATTCCAACAATTACTTTGACCAGATTGTAAGCTATGCGACAGATTCGGAAAAAGCAAAACTCAGCGTAAAAATCAACGGCGAAGAGATACCCCTGCGCGGAATAGGTGCCGGTCTTAAAATAATACTCACATTCATGGACTCTGTCACAATAGAATACATCGATAAAAAATCCATCCTGTCATCAAGCGTTTCTGACTACACAGACGGAACCATTTTTAACATCAAAAGGAAAAGAAGGTATCACTGATGTCAAAGATACTCAAGGCTTACAAGAACCCTGATTTTATCAATTCAAGGGAGGCCCGTACTATAAGGATACTCAGTGAGTACATAGCGCCTGAAGCGGCTTTTAAAAACAAGGGGATCAACCATACCGTTGTTTTTTTCGGTTCTGCAAGAATAAATCCGGATGATAACAGCCACGGCACAGCCCGGTATTACGAAATCGCAAGAAGCCTGTCGTTCAAGCTGACAGAATACAGCAAGGAACTCAAAAAAGAAACCGGTGACAGTTTTTATATATGCACGGGTGGCGGCCCGGGGATTATGGAGGCCGCAAACAGGGGCGCACGCGACGCCGGCGAGAAGACACTGGGGCTCAATATATCTCTCCCCTTTGAACAACACCCGAACCCGTATATATCAGAGGACCTTAACATGGAGTTCCATTATTTCTTCATGAGAAAACTCTGGCTGCTTTACCACGCCAAGGCGATTATCGTATTCCCCGGCGGATTCGGAACCTTTGATGAACTCTTTGAAACTCTCACCCTTATACAGACAAAAAAGATGGAAAAGCCCGACATCACTGTAATGCTTTACGATTCTGCATTCTGGAAAGACCTGATAAATTTCAGGAAGCTTGTTGACATGGGAATGATTTCAGATGATGACCTTGATCTTTTCCATTTCTTCGACAGTGTTGATGAGGGCCTCAGTTTTTTAAAACCGCGTCTTAAGGAAATTATTGCCAGGGTTGATCATTTTATTCCGTAGCATCCGCAGCACCCGCAGCAGGATTCTTAGCAGAAATATTGATATACTCTTCGTAGTTAGCCCTGCTGTTATCGTCCATTGCCGTAATTTCGCATCCCACCTTTATTACATTGTTATCTATAAATGTTATATTCCTCACAATTGCACTGATCACTGCCTTTTTCCTTGTGGGAAGCATGATATCGTATGTTATCCTGCTCTTCTCCTCAAAATATCTCAGGTATTTCTTCTCCTTGAATACAAATCCCATTCCGCTCTTAGAAAGATCTGCAACAAGAAATTTTGTCTCCAGGGGGCAGAAGAGGCCGTTCTTTTTAAAGAGCTGGTCGATGACTATGGCCATGCGCCTGCATACCTCGCTCATACCCTCCGAAAGCGCCTGCGCGCTGTTCACCTGGACATATCCGTATGGTATCAGGAAATTATACATAACGGGGGCGAGCACTTCGGATATATACCTGTTCCTGCTGGTAAGTGAAATATCGGTCTTGTAGATGTTTTCAAGGTAATAGTTGTAGTCCTCTTCAAGCGAAGGATCGGGGTTTTCGTTAAGGTTGGGGATATAAATCAGTTTACCGGTATTAAGCGCGTGGTTAAGCCGGGGATCAGACTTTGCCTCGTTGATAAAAGTGATCTTCACGTGATCAAATTTCTTTTTAAGTTCAAACTCGGCGATCTCTTTTACCTTGTCGATCTTCTTCTGGCTTGTTGCAAGTCCCCGCTCGATTATATAATCACTTATAAAATTATTCATGTAAATGACCGATTTCCCGCCTTCAATATCTACAAGTTTCCTGTCCTCTTTTCGTGTTTCAGAGATTATCTGGAATTTTATCGGGATGAATACGAATGTATCCTCGTTCTTTTCGATATGCTTCATGCTGAGGTATATGGTATGCCCCCCGTGACGGGTAAATACAACGGCGTTTTCCGGAAATGATTTAACGTGAGGTATCCTGAATGCCACGTTCCCCTCGGAATATCCCAGGTACTGCAGATTAAGTGCGCCGCTGCTGGTCTTGATATAGACCTGGTGCCCGGTGAAAAAATTATCCAGGAGAAACTGGAACTGTCCCTTTTCTGTTACTGTCTTTATCTGGTCAGGCATTTATGGGCTCCGGCCTCTAAATATTTACAATTGCGCCGTCAAGCATTGAGACTATCCTGTCGGTCATACCCGCTATTTTCATATCATGCGTGACTATCACCGCAGTACTTCCCTTCTCCCTGCATAGTTCAAGGAGCATCTCCATCAGTATTGATGAGTTGCGTGAGTCGAGGCTGCCGGTTGGCTCGTCGGCAAGGATAAGGTCAGGTTCTCCCACGATTGCACGGGCCACCGCGATCCTCTGGCACTCTCCGCCGGACATCTCGCCCGGTTTATGGCCTGCACGCTCCTCCATGTTGAAACGCCTGATCAGTTCCATGGCACAATCCCTTGCCGTTTTCCACTTAACACGGCGTATAAGCAGCGGCATCATCACATTTTCCAGCGCCGTAAATTCAGGAAGCAGGTTATGCAGCTGAAATATGAATCCGATGTGCCTGTTCCTGAAACCGGAGAGTTCATCAACGGTCAGTGAAGATACATCCCTCTGGACCAGCTTTATGTTCCCCTGTTCAAAATTGTCAAGGCAGCCCACAAGGTTGAGCAGCGTTGATTTTCCTGTTCCGCTGGGGCCTGTTACAGCCACAACCTCACCCCTGTTAACCGTTAGGTCAATGCCCCTGATGACCCTGATCCTGTTGGGACCTTCACCATAGGACTTTTCCAGCCCGCTGATTTCAATTACTGCTGAACTGTTTTCCATGATTAACCTACTCATACCTGATTGTTTCAACGGGCTTCTGCCTTGAAGCCTGCCATGCCGGGAAAACGGCCGCGAATGTGGAGAGAAGGACAGCCGCTGATGCTATAAACACTACAAATTCAGGACTTATTTTTGTAGGGATGGAGTCAATGTAATATATATTATCTGGAACAAGTCTTATCCTGAAAAATATGCCAAGATCAAAAGCGCCGTAAATCCATGCCATTACAAGATTTATCGCATCCTCGACCCACAGGATTATGGCCTCAAGGTTTACTGATGCCGCAAGTCCCAGGACAACTCCCATGATAGTGCCGGTAACGCCGATCAGGAATCCTTCAAGCACAAATATGATCATGATAGAATCAGGTTTGGCCCCCATTGACTTGAGCACACCGATAGCCTTCCTCTTCTCCATAACGACCATCACTATTGTACCCATTATTGTAAATCCCGCGGAAATTATCACAAGGAATAGTATAATTGTCATTATCAGTTTTTCAAGCTGGAGCGCATAAAAAAGGTTATGGTTCCTCTCCTCGGCAGTGAGGGTCACGTATTCAAATCCAAGGGCCCTCTGGATTTGTGACGAATACTCCCTGAGTTTATAAACGTCGTCAACCTTGATGCCTATACCGTATGCAACGTCACCCACGCCGAAAAGGCTCTGTGCGTCGGGCAGCGACATGATTACAAGCTTTGTGTCGAAGTCATAGTACCCGGTCTTGAAGTATCCCAGGACCCTGAATTTACCTATACCCGGAGTCATCCCTTCAAATGCAGCAAGACTCCCCTGGGGAACAATCAGTTCGATCTGGTCGCCCACCCTGATGTTATAGTTACCGGCCATCTCCCTTCCGATGAAAACACCCTTCTTTTTACAGAAATCGTACCTGTTCTTGTCCTCGATCAGCCTTGTAACGTCTGCGGGTACATCGTCTGCCGTGCCGATACCGCGGATACCAATGGGACTGATGTTCCTCCTGAACCTGAAGAGCGCCTGTCCCTGGATGTACGGGTACGCGGACCTGACATGTTCAATCCCGCGGACGGTTGACGTAACATCCCTGTAGCCTTCGATAGCAATCCCGTCCACATCCTTTGCCATGACCGAAACTGTTATATGTGAATCAACATCAAGGATCTTGTCCTTGATCTGGCTCTGGAAACCGTTCATCACCGAAAGCACGACTATCAGGATGAACACGCCGAGAAAAACAATAAGCACCGAGAGCAGCGTGTTAAACGAGATAAAACCCTGGTTCTTTTTCGATTTCAGGTACCTGAAACCTACGAATAGTTCAAATAATTTCATTTTTATGCCTGCATGTTTTTTATATAAGCCGCAATCTATTCCGGCAGGTCTGTCCCTGACCTGATTATGGTTCTGCTGTACATGAGCCAGCCCCTGCGTGAACCGGGTTCATCCACGTACTGTATAAATTCCACTTCACCCTTCATCGATTCAACTGTTTTTGCAGTCCTGCGCTCGATCCTGTCGCACTCAAAGTATACCATGCGGTGAGTATATTTTTTACCGTCAATGTCCGTACGAACGTCACCGGGATTGTACTCGCCAAGGTCCCGGGTAATCAGGTCTGCATAATAGTATTTACTATAGAGCTCCCTGAACACATCTGCTGATTTGGGGAACGCCTCGCACGATGAGTACTTTGTATAATCCAGTACCTTTACGGCGTGGGACCACTTCATGAACACGTATGCCGGGTCCACGAATATATCATCATTTTTACATGAACCTGAAAAAACTGCGAGTGCGATTAATACTGCTGCTGAAATTTTATAACACATAAATCCTCTGTATATTTTTTCAATGATTCAACCGGCATGTCATTTCGAATCAGCTTCATCGCTTCGGGTGAGAAATCTCTGAACACAGAAATTTCCCATATACTCATAACCGGAACTTCATTATATTATTGAGATTTCTCAGTCGCATACTTAACGTATTAAAATAACTGTTCTATCAGCTCCTTCGAAATGACAGACTGTTTTACTTTCTATAAAAGTCCCAGTTCCTTTTCCGAAAAGACCTGTGCCGAAAACTTCTCGATCAGCACTCCGCCCCTCTTCCATGCATCTCCCGGAAGCCCGGCCTTGTAGCATGTATGGGTCAGGAATGTATCCCTGTCCCAGCCCTGCTCAACAGGCACCTGCGGAAGAAGCAGCCCCCTGTTGTATCCCTTTGTCATGATAAGCCCGTCCCTGCCTACCTTGATATCATTTATATCCTCAACCTTCTCTACCGGGCTGAGCACCGAAATTTCTATATCAATATCCGGGTACTCGGTTTTAGAAAGCGGTTTAAACCTGGGATCCCTGAAGGCCGACGAGAGCGCCATCTCCTTTATTGTATCAGGAATACTTTTAATCCCCTCGATATAACCTATGCATCCCCTGAGATTTCCCTTTATATGCAAAGTTACAAAGGCGCCGCATTTTTCAAGGAACACCGGATCATCAAACTCAGTTTCTGCACTGTCAGAATCCTGTCCCAGCACACCGGCAATAGTATTCCTGGCAAGCTTGAGGAGGTTAACCTGCTGCTCTTTGTTAAGTTCGACCATGGATCACCCCGCTTTCCCGGTAAGCACTGCGGACATATACCCCACTACCTGGTCCTTTGGACCGGCAGTGTCGCCTGAATTCATATATTTCAGAACCTGGACCTGCTCAGCGCCAAGCATCCTGCAGGCGGCCAGCCCGGCCAGGACCGCGCCCTCACCGCAAGCCTCGGCGCTTCCCGAATTTACAACTTCATGAATTTTCTTTGTGTCGAACGAACTCACGGCCTCAATGAACTTCGAGTCCATTGACACGGCCTTCTCGTAGCTGTGGTAGTGCGAAAGGTCAGTTGATATTATGATACAGTAATTCTTTCCTGAACTGATAATAGCCCGCGCAACAGTTTCTCCCATGTCCTCACAAAGTCCGGTATCAGTTGTGCCCATGACAACGGGTACAATCCTGAAGTTATGCGCCACAGTCTGGAGGAACGGAACCTGCACTTCAAGGGAATGTTCAAGTTCGTCAATATCTTTCAGGTATCCGAAAAATTCATCTTCGAGTATAATTCCGGCCACGTCCGAATCGATCTCAACATCGCCAAGGGGTGTGGAATAATAACCTTCAGGCATGACCGAAGCGCCCTTGAATCGCCCCCTGTGAGAAGGCGCGAATACGGCAAACCCGTCAAAACTTTTCCCCTCAAGAAGCCTGTACCCGTAAGCGGCAACGGGGCCGGAATAGATATAACCCGCGTGCGGTGAAATAACTCCGCAGATCCTGCCCTCCACGCTATGAGCATCCTTTGCGGCATCGTCAAGGTAAGCGCCGATCATCTTTGAAAGCGCAGACGGATTGCCCGGGTAAAACGATCCTGCCACAGCCGGTTTCCTGTATTTCATAACCTACCCCCTCCCGGAGAGCCCGATCTCAACCTGTCTTAATATGTTTTCAGCGATAAGATTTTTACTCTGCATTGGAAGTTCAATCCTTTCTCCCTTTGCTGTAAAAATCGTCATGATATTGGTGTCTGTATTGAACCCGGCACCCTCTTTTGAAACATCGTTCAGGCAGATCATGTCAAGGCTCTTGGTTTTCAGTTTGCCCACGGCATATTCCTCGGTGTTCATGGTCTCTGCCGCAAAGCCTGCTACAAATATATCAACAAGCCCCTTACTTTTCCTGAATTCGGCGACATTTTTTAGGATATCCGGCGTTCTTTTCATGGTGATTACAAGGTCGCCTTCGCTCTTTTTTATCTTCTCCCGCGATTTTTCAACAGGGGTGTAATCAGCGGGTGCCGCGGCCATTATCAGTACGCATGGCCCGGAAAGTTCCGCAAGTACGGCAGTAAGCATATCAGCGGTAGATTCGACAGCAACACACCTGTAAGGTTTATCCATTATATAGAATTCGTTTATAGGTCCGTGGATAAAAACAGTGTCCCTGGACTTTTTGTACGCCTCGTCTGCAAGAGCTACCCCCATCTTGCCGGAGGATGCGTTTGAAATGTACCTTATGGGATCGAACCATTCACGCGTCGGCCCGCCTGTAATTATTATCTTACTTTGAGTTAATAACACTGCACGCCGCCTCGAAGATTATATTGATATCAGCGAGTCTCCCCTTACCTTCATCTCCGCAGGCAACAAGTCCGGATTCAGGTTCTACTATGTGCACGCCCCATCCCCTGAGCTTTGCGATGTTTCCCTGTACTGCAGGGTGGGCGTACATGTTCGGGTTCATCGCAGGCGCAACCATCACTGGGCATGTCATGGCAAGGAAGGTTGTGCTCACCAGGTCATCTGCAATACCGTTTGCAAACTTCCCTATGAGGTTTGCAGTGGCAGGCGCAACGATAAATATTGACGCGTCCTCCTTAAGGGCAATGTGTCCCATCTGCCTCTTCTCCCACAGTGTCTCGTCAGAATATACAGGATTGCCTGTAAGGGCCTCAAGCGTCAGGGGGGAAACAAGTTTCGCTGCATGGTCGGTAAGGCAGACATGCACATCATAACCGGCCTTGACAAAAAGGCGTGAAAGGTCGCACGACTTGTACGCAGAAATGGAAGAACTCACAGCAAGCACTATCTTTTTCATCTCTTGAACATCCTCTCCAGTTCGTTTTTACCCAGCGTGTAGACAAAGGGCCTTCCGTGGGGGCACCTCAGGTCAGGCGCTGATTCAAATACAGTTTTAACAAGGTGGGCCATCTCGGCCATTGATAATTCATCGCCGCTCCTCCTGGCCGAATGGCATGCGATGAGCGCCATGAACTTTTCGCGTATATTATTACTATTTTTATCCTCGCGAATATTATCAATCATATTTTTCACTAAAATTTCAACGTCATTCCCGCCTGCAGCCACGGGTGCAGAACGCACAATAATGGTATTGTCGGAAAACTCCTCCACTTCAAATCCTGCAGACTCGAAGAGGTCAATGTTTTCGACAGCTGCGGCGTACTCGGCAACGGTCAGTTCCATTGACAGGGGAAAAAGGAGCTCCTGCGATTCAATTTCACTGTTCATTGCCATGAGCCTGTCGTATATAATCCTTTCATGCGCAGCATGAAAGTCTATGAGGTGCATGGACTCATCCTTTTCCGCAACTATGTATGTGCCGAAAACAACGCCAAGCACCCTGAACCCGCTCTCTGTATCAGTACCCTCGGTAATCCCTGCTGCCGGTCCATCTGCAGCAGGCGTATCGCCGAAGAGGGAGCCAGCAAAATCACCGGCGGACGTTTCATCCCTGACTGACGCGGCCTGCTGTGAATCCGCCGGGGCGTATACCTGCTGTGCCGCCGGTGTACCCCATGTATAGTTTTCCGCGGAATTAATCGGAAGCGAGTGTATCCTGTTAAGCGATTTTTTCGCCAGTCCGTATATCAGTTCATCAATATACTTCTGGTCAAAGAGCCGCACCTCGCGTTTTGCCGGGTGCACGTTTACATCGGTCAGTTCAGGATCGATCTCAAGGAAGACGATTGCCGCCGGGTACTTGCCGCGCGGGATAACAGCCTCGTATGCGCGCGCAAGGTGATACGAAAAGTATTTGCTCTCAACGGGCCTGTTGTTTATGTAGAGGAACTGCATATTCCTGGAATTGCGCACAAATGTCGGACGCGACATGAAGCCTTTTATGCGCGCTTTAAGGTCACTCAGCTCCTCGAAGTAGAGGTTGTCCATGATCCCCCTGCCGAAGACCTGGCTTATGCGGTCTTCAGCCTTTGCTGCGGCGGGAAGGGTTACCTGCCGCTTTCCGTCGACCTCAAAGGTGAATGCCGTACCGTACGCGGCCAGGGATATCCTCAGCAGCGATTCGCGTATACTGCGCAGCTCGGTTTTTTTTGCCTTGAGGAATTTTTTGCGCGCAGGGACATTGTGAAACAGGTTCTCAACGATCACCGTTGTGCCGGGTGAACCCATGAAGTCCGTAACACTGACATTCCCCGAAAGGGATTCAAGCCTTGCCCCGCGCTCCTCATCCCTCCTCTTTGAGAGAATCACGAAATCTGAAATCGAAGCAATACTTGAAAGCGCCTCACCCCTGAAACCGTAGGTGCTTATGCAGTCCAGCGCCGAGTCTGCGCCAAGCTTGCTCGTGGCATGTTCCATTATCGCCAGCCCGATCTCGGCAGCGTGTATGCCGCTCCCGTTGTCGCGCACCGATATTTTTTTCAGCCCGCTGTCCCATACCTGCACATCGATCTCCGCGGCACCCGCATCGAGAGAG
>Ga0116171_10001034_pt1 | contig 28727 bp, 27 predicted proteins | sample AD_JPNHW2_MetaG_FD_89798 | JGI IMG/M metagenome (GOLD analysis project Ga0116171, IMG submission 89798) | Active sludge microbial communities of municipal wastewater-treating anaerobic digesters from Japan - AD_JPNHW2_MetaG | ecosystem: Engineered > Bioreactor > Anaerobic > Digestate | place...
TACAACAGGCAATTCCTAAAACAGGAATAAAAAAAACCAGGCTGAGGGCATTGCCCCAGATACTGTACTTCAGCGCCTCGGCAGCTATGGGCATGTGCTCCTTTGAGGCAGGCGTATGTTGTGCTATTTCTTCCATTCTTTAATAAATAAAACAAAAGGTATCTCAAAATCATTAATCAAAATGTTTTGAGACACCTCATGAAATTAAACACTTAGGTGAATCTCTCGGATTTTTTAGAGATACTTAGCCCATGCAATAGTGAATACTACAGCCAATATTACAAAAAGAATATTGATAATGAGGCCAATAAGTCCTAATATTTTACCGGTTTTTGCCAGACCTAAAGATCCTTGTTTGTATTTGCCTGGAGCTTCATTAAACAGTGCAATGGCTTTTTTACCTTTGGACATGGCTAATAAACCAAATATCAGGCAGGCAATACAAAGTATAATACCGGCAATAGGCGCCCAAAAATACCAACACAACACTAATGAAATAATACCGAAAACCAAAGAAATAATTGATCCAGGAATTGGCGGCAATCCTGCTGCCTGTGGTTGTGTCGGATTGACTGGCGTCTGCTGTTCATTGGTAACATTCTGTTCTTCCATAATTAAATTTTTAGATTAATAATACTCACAAAGTAAAGAGATTTTATGCCTAAAAGCAAATATTTTGTAAAATATTTACTTTTTTTCTTCCATAAGGTAACCTTGCCTGGTTCATCTGCGTATAAAAACTAAAATTTAAAAATTTTTAAATTAATCCCTAACGCACCCCCCGTTTTCTTAAATAAAGTCCAAGGAAAAGCAACCACCTTCAGTGTGGTTGTTTTTTTTTACTTTTTTTTCCGTTACGCCTTATATTTTTTTAAATTTGCCCGACTAAATTTAAAAAAATGGGCATCAATAAAGTATTTCAATTTTTTGTTCCAAAAGAAAAAAAATTCTTTCCTCTGTTTGAAAGTGTGGCCGATAACCTGGAAAAAGGAGCTGTACTGCTCAACAAACTGCTTTTGCTTGTTGAAAATGAAGAAGAAAAACTATCGCTGGTTGCACAGATTAAACAATGTGAAAGTGCGGGAGACGACCTCACCCATAAAATCTTTGATGAGCTGAACAAAACCTTCATTACGCCTTTCGACCGCGAAGACATACAGGAGCTGACCTCCTCGCTGGATGATGTGTTAGACTTTATTAATTCGTGCGCAAAAAAAATGGAGCTATACCAAATTCATTCGCTGCCAAAAAACACCATTGAGATTTCGGAATATATTGTACAGGCGGCTCGTGAGTTGAAAACAGCCATTGGCGAACTGTCCAACCTCAAACACCCCGAAGTAATCAAAAAAACCTGTATCCGTCTGAACGAAATAGAGAATCTTGTTGATGACCTTTACTACATGAGTATTTCACACCTCTTTGAAAACGAAAAAGACCCCATACAGCTAATCAAGCAGGACGCCATCATCAGTACGTTGGAAAAAGCCACCGACAAAGCCGAAGACGTTGCCGATGTGCTGAAATCCATTATTGTTAAAGTGGCATAGTACGCCCATCATTTTATGACGACCATTGTAATTATCACCATCATTATTGCAGTACTCTATGATTTTCTTAACGGTATGAACGATGCCGGCAATTCTATAGCTACCATAGTAGGGACTAATGTATTGCCGCCAAAAATTGCCGTTCTCTGGGCTGCATTTTTTAATTTTCTTGCCTTTGTCATTTTCTATGGTTCACCGGTAGCCCACAAAATCGGTACGGGAATTATTATGCCCGGAACAATTGAAAAAGATACGGTTTTTATTCTTTGTTCCTTGTTAGGCGCCGGCTCCTGGGTATTGATATGTGCCCGGAACGGCATCCCCAACAGCGTTTCACACGCCCTCATCGGTGGACTTATCGGACCGGCCCTGATAAAATTCGGGCCCTCTGCAGTGAATATCCCTAATGTGCTCACCATTGTGGTGTTTATTGCCCTGGCTCCTTTATTCGGATTTATCATAGGATATTTTTTTATGAACCTCACTCTCCTGATCTGGGGCAAAAAACCCCCATTAAGAACCGACAGGTATTTCAGGCTGTTCCAATTGTTATCCTCGGCAGCGTTCAGTATCGGTCACGGCGGAAACGACGCTCAAAAAACCATGGGTATCATCTTTATGCTCTTGCTGGCCACTGGTGACCCGCAATATACCAGTAACCCTGACCATATTCCTTTTTGGGTGGCCATGACCTGCTATACCTCTATTGCCATGGGAACCTTGCTGGGCTCCGGTAAAATAGTAAAAACACTCGGCAAAGGACTGTGCCATCTGAAACCCATCGGTGGTTTTTGTGCAGAAACAGCCGGAGCGCTTACCTTGTTCGGAGTTACTCTCGCCGGCATCCCTGTCAGCACCACACATACTATCACCGGGGCCATCATGGGCGTGGGAGTTACCAAAAGAGCCAGCAGCGTGAAATGGAAACTGGCTGCCAATATTGTGGTGGCCTGGGGGCTTACTATCCCTGCATCAATGCTTTTTTCAGCCGTCATATATTACCTGCTGAAGCTGGTTTTGTAGAAAATACCGGTCATAAACCATAACCTCTGCAATATTTTCGGCGTATAAAAGAAAAAACATTTCATGGATATTATCCTTGACATAGTACCCAAACAATTGCTCGACTTTTTGCTGGTCACCGTGTTTTCGCTGCTGATAGGCTTATCGCAACGGAAACTACACCCCGCCAGCGAAGACGAGCGGCTTTTTGGCACTGACCGTACCTTCACATTTATTGGCATCCTGGGTTATATTCTGTTTATCATTGACCCCGATTATTTGTTTCTTTATATGGGTGGAGGATTAGTATTGCTGGTGCTTCTGGCCGTTAACTATTACCATAAAATCACTGTCTTTAAGGATTTCGGATTAACCAGCATTATCATCGCCTTTATCACATACTGCCTGGCACCCCTGGTGATTACTCAGCCCGCCTGGCTATACCTCCTCGTGGTGGTAACGGTACTTATTTTTACTGAACTTAAGGAAACATTCGCCACATTTTCGCATCAGATCGAAAAAGAAGAATTTATCACCCTGGCCAAGTTCCTGATTATTGCAGGAATTGTGTTGCCTATATTTCCCAATAAACCCATAGTGCCGTTCCTGGAGATTACCCCCTACAAAATATGGTTTGCCGTAGTGGTTATTTCCACGGTTTCGTATTTAAGCTACCTGCTGAAAAAATATGTATTTAAAAAATCTGGCATCCTGATTTCCGGCATTTTGGGCGGCCTTTACAGCAGCACAGCCACCACACTGATACTGTCAAAAAAAAGCAGGGAGGCCGGCATCATGAAAAACAATTATGCCTCGGCCATCATTTTTGCCACAGCCATGATGTATCTGCGTATCACCATATTGATGCTGATTTTCAATGCAACACTGTTTAAAAACAGTTTTGTTTTTTTGATGATAATGTTTCTGCTGACCATCGTTGTTGGAACCATCATATATTTTTATCAGCACAAGGAAGAAGAAAGCGCCGCCATAGCCACCATCAAAGATAAAAACCCTCTGGAGTTCAAGGTAGCCCTGCTGTTTATGGTACTTTTTGTGGCTTTTACCTTTATTACCTATTATGCTGTGGAATACTTCGGTGATATGGGACTGAACATAATTTCATACATTGTGGGCGTTACTGATATCGATCCTTTTTTGATTTCCATTTTTCAGGGAAAAATTAACACTTCTGTTGATATGCTCTCAAGAGTAACATTCCAAGCCATCATCAGCAACAATATCCTCAAATTAATATATTCGCTCATCTTTGCCGACAGGCACATACGCATACCCATACTCATTTCCTTTCTGGTAATCATTGTAGTCAATATCCTTCTGTTATTTTTTATCTGAGAAAGGTGCTATTTTCTTTACCATAAGTTTGGCAAATAATGCATTGTGTATTAATTTAGCCATAAATTTTTTGCTGTAATAAAATTTTTTCTGCGATGGAATTTGAAGAACAATATGCCCGCATTTCCGTACCATCAAAAAAACAGGGTACTCTGAGGAATTTATGCCTGATTTCATTGTTTTTCAGCGGCAGTATGACACTGTTTTCTTTTGGGGGATTCTTCTTTTCGGGATGGCTCAGCGATTATATTCAAACATTCTGGCAAGGGTTTTACGGTTTCGGAAAAAGTTATTTATTGCTTTTTTTTCTGGGAATGTTTATCCTGTTTGGCAGTTCCTTTACCGGCACACTGCTGATGTTCCGGATGAAACGTCCGGGTTATTGGATATATCTTGCGGCCAATGTGATCATGCTCTTCCTCTCTTTTTTTGTGGTGATGACATTTTTTAATGCCATATTTATTTTAGGCAGCACAGTGTTCATCGTTTTATACAGCGTACAATACAAATACCTGAAAAAATAAACCATGGAAACATCTCCCCTGGCCACAGCCGGCAAACCCCGGATCTTTATATATCTTTTATGTGGTTTGTCGGGTATTTCCAACATGGTATCCCTGTTCGTTACGCTGCTGGTATTGATACAAGGCAAGGCCTTTTCGTTCGCAGACAAAGTACCCGTTATGGATATAATGGCCGAAGAATTACGCCACGGCTCTGTATTGTTTTATTTCATCAAAGCAGGAGTGCATCTTTTCTGCCTTTTTACCCTGGTAATGCTGGCCAAAGAGCTGAGAAAAGGACTGACCCTGTATGCGCTGTGCCAATTGCTCTTGTTGACCCTCCCCTGGTTTTTTCTACAATCCCTTGGTGTCTCATACCTGACAATGATTTCCGCCATTTCCCTGATTTTTGCCTTGTTTTTTATCTTTCTGTTTTCGCTGGCGTTGCCCAAAAAAACAGAAAAAAACAAGGAAACTTCTGCCTGAAGTTTATCCTGCATTTGTGGCCATGTACCCATTTATGTATTCGTTTATAACAATAGTGAACTATTTTAGGAAAAGGCAGGCATCGCCATAGCTCAAAAAACGATAGCCGCCGGCAAGGGCATGGTCATACACCTTTCCAGTCGTGGCCGAGCATAGCCGATACCAACAGCAACAAAGTGCTGCGAGGCTGATGAAAATTGGTAATCATGCCTTCGGCCATTTTGAACCGGTAACCCGGCACAATGATTATGCCTGTAGAAAAAGACAACTGCTCCAATCGTGATTTTTCCATGAAATTAAGCAGGTCGTTCAGCACAAAATCCCTGCTGAAAGCATTCAGCGCCGCATCGTATGGCTCCCACTGTGTCAGCGTGTTTGACAGGTGTCCGCTGAGGTACCTTTTTGTTGCAATATAGTATAAACTTTCCAGTGACCGTATGGTGGTGGTTCCCACGGCAATCAGCGGGCCTTTGGCCGACAGCAGATCGATGAGCAGTTTTTTATGTACCACCACCTGTTCAAAATGCATTATATGCTGATCAATGGTGTCAGATTGCACCGGCCTGAAAGTTCCTGCGCCCACATGCAAGGTAGTATAGGTGGTGACAATGTTTTTTTTCGATAATTTTTCAAACACCTCCGGAGTAAAATGCAAGCCTGCCGTGGGGGCGGCAACAGAACCGTCGCTACGGGCATATACCGTCTGATACCGTACGTTATCGCTCTGTTCTGCAGGCCGGTGAATATAAGGCGGGAGCGGCACCTTGCCGGCGGTTTCTATCACCTCCGAAAACATGATTTGTTCGGGAACCCAGTTGAACTGTACCAGGAAACTCTCATTTTCACGTCCGCAGAATGTTGCATACAACTCATAACCGGTATCTCCCGTTTTTACCTGTAAAGAAAGTTTTTCGCCTTTCCATTTTTTGGCGTTTCCTATCAAACATTTCCAGGTACAACTACCGGTTTGCTGCATGGCCAGTTGTACATCTTCTACAGGCGCTACCGGCTCCAGGCAAAATATTTCTATTTTCGCACCGGTGGCTTTCCTGAAATTCAAACGGGCATGTATCACTCGTGTATTGTTGGCCACCAGCAGGGTATCCCGTTCCAGCAGGTCGGGCAGGTCATAAAAATGATGATCTCCGATCACCCCATTTTTGTATTGCAGCAATTTCGAGGTGTCGCGTACCGGTAACGGATAGCGTGCAATTCTTTCGTCAGGTAACGGATAATCGTAAGCTGAAATATTTATAGAGGGAATGTGGTGCATACTTGTTTTCTCGTGCAAAAGTAAGATTTTTCGGGTTTGCTATATAAAAAGCTGCTACCCTTGTCCAAACGCTTGTTTCCTGGCTCCCGTTGGCTATTTTTATATACCTATCGGATATCATTTGTAAAACCCCTTTTTATTGATGTATGCCAACACTTTTGCAGGCAACCACCCTTTGACATCCTGCCCCTGCCTGATGGCTTCCCTGATGGCAGTGGATGAAATATCCAACAACGGCGCATCAATCCAGCGTACCGACGGATGCGTCCTGAAACGGCCTCCATCCGACCCACCCCGGGGATACACCATAATACGGTAATGGCTAAGGATGTCTTCGTAGCTTTTCCATTTATCAAAGGCATCAAGATTATCAGAGCCCATGATAACGCAAAAATTAACACCAGGATATTTTTCCTTTAATTCCTCCAGGGTGTTGATGGTATACGAAGGTTGCGAAAGCCCAAACTCAATATTGCAGGCCCGCAGGCCTTTATTGTTTTTTATCGCCAAAAGTACCATTTCGTAACGGCAATCATCGTCGAGCAGCGAGGCAACACTTTTAAAAGGACTTTGAGGCGAGATGACAAACCATACTTCATGTAGTGCTTCACTTTTCAACAAATGGCGGGCAATAGACAAATGTCCCTTGTGTATGGGATTGAAAGAACCAAAATATAGGCCGACATTTTTTTCGGTGGTGTTCATGATTAGCAAATTCTATTTAGGGATTCCTCCATGAAGCCTTGCCTGATAGACAATCTCACTATTACCAGCAAAAATCCTGCTTGCCGATTAGTCCTCATCATTTTTTATTTTTTGCATACCTTTCTTCCATTTGTCTTTGCTGATCAACTCTCCCGTTTCGCTATAATGTTTCCATTTACCTTCTTTGGCACCGTTTTTATAACGTCCGGCAATCTTAATAACACCGCTGTCGTAATAAAATTCTGCGGTTCCGTCGGGTTGTCCCTCGGTAAAGTTCAGCATCGCCTTGCGGTTGCCGTTTTCATAAAATTCGCGGTACACGCCGGTAACCTTGTCTTCCTGGAATGTCAACTCTACCCTGGTAGTTTGTTTTTCGTTGTCGTAATAGAAAAATGCCACCCCATCGGCTATGCCATCCTTATAGGTTATGGTGCTCTGAATCTGACCATCTTCATAATAACTGCGCCATAGGCCATCAATTTTTCCTTTCACCACACGGCCTTCGGCTTTTATCGTCGTACTATCGGCATGGTAAAGACGCACAGCCCCCTCTTTGGCCATTTGTTTCGCATTAAGAACAATTTTAAAGTTGCCGGAATCTATTTCGTAAAAATATATTTCTTCGGCTGCCGCTTCAATATTCTCGAGTTCGCTGTCGAAACCGGCTTCTTCATCAAAATCGGCATACAGCTTAGTTTTAAACATATGGTCTTCGGAAGTAAATTGCAGACCCACACGGGTAAAGGCCAGTATCAGGTCTTTATTGTCGCGTATGCCCTGGCGCTTGTCGTTTTTGCTGTAATAGTATAAATGGGAATACACCTTCGGCATCTGCACAAAGGCCGAAATATTGGATTTTGCCTCGAAATTATCGACGAAATCCATAAAATCCTTATTGTGCGACAACGTCTTCCCCACAGTATAATCATCAATGAAATCCATCAGGCAGGAGGGCGAGTTACTCAGCACCACATAATCTTCCATAAAAATATAATAGGGCTTATCGAAGGTGCTGAATAGTTTCCCAAATAAAAGTTTGAGAAACCAGCCATATTCCAGGTATTTTATCGTGTAATTTTTATATTCGGTGTCCTCAAACTTCAGCAAGCCCAGTGTACGTTTACGGACATTCCTGGTGATTTTTTCCATACTTTTTTGCGCCTGGGCAATGTCCGACGAATGGATTATGGCTATGGCATCGGTTTCACGTGCATTGGAGGAAGGCTGCAGTTTTACAAAGCCGATCTCGTTGCCTATCCAATCGAAGAAATCTTCCTGAAGATCCACTTTTAGAATTTTCTCAACTTTTTTAATGATTTTTTCATAATCCTGCGCCTTGGTGGTATCTTCCGAGGAAAAAACCTTGTTGAGTTTCTCAAAAAAATCTCCGGAATTATTAAAACTCATCGAAATATAAATGGCGGCTTTGTCGGAGATGATCTCGTAAGCCTTCCATTTGCCGGGCGACACATCAGCTAAGGCCTTGAAATACGAGGGAAGGCTGTCGTTAACACTGGTATAGCCGTCCCACTGCAGTTTCTCGTTGTCGAAAGTTACATTGAAAGCCGAAAACTTCAGGCTGGTGCTGAGCGGTTTAATCAGGCCCGAAGGATCGGCCATATAGCAACGCAGAAATTTTTCGAGCTGGCTGAAGTTAAAATAAAAATTAAAAAGCTTGTTGCCCTTGATTTCGGTAGATACAAAACGCACATCAGGATTTTTAGTCCAGAAATCAGCATCGGCCTGTGCAATAGATTTTTCTACCAACCCCGGTGTATAACTGCACACCATGATATTGTCAATAAAACTTATCGAGAGCAGTTCCTTGGTTTTCACATCAGTAAGCTCGATGATTTCCTTTCCCTCAAAGTTTCTTTTGCCCATTTCAAAGTCGTAGTAGCCCACAATATCTTTGATATAGTTTTTCAAAAAAGTAATCTTCGAAGCTTTTTTCAGGTCCACAGCAAAAATAAAATCATAATCGGTGAGCGATATCATGTGGGCCGAAATGACCATCTGCCGGTTGGAAAAAAGCATATTAAGAGTTTTGTTGCCATTAATCAACGAGTCGAGCGACAAGGCGCTTTGATTGATATCAGCAAACTTGGGACTACCCTGAAGGTGCTTCCACATCTTGCTTTCGCTTAGCGTGCTCCATGCTTCGGTAAGATCGGAGGTCTCGATGATATAGATTGCATCTTCAGGAATTGCCGACATGGCGTTGCGGTTGCCTGAATCGCCAAAATAAAAGTATGCCGCCACACCGCCTACAATTAGGATGAGTGGAATAAGTATCCATAACAAAACTTTCACAATTTTCTTTCCTGTTGCCATAGGTTTAATTTTATTTATCAAACAAATATACTATAAAAGCTCTTTTCCAAAGCTTCAAAATGTTTTTAATTATGAACGGAATTATTGTTTGATTATTTTTTCGATGCTTTGCCACAAGAGCGCTGCCGTCCTATTCCACGAAAACCCTGCGCAGCGTTGCCGGCCTTTGGCTATAAGACTTTGTCGCAGGTTTTCATCAACAGTAATTTGATTCATAGCTGCACTGATGGACTCCGGCTGTTGTGGGTTGACCAGAAGAGCTGCCCCTCCTGCCACTTCAGGCATGGAAGTAACCTCCGAGGTTATTACCGGAACCTCGCAACGAAAAGCTTCCAGGATAGGAATGCCGAAACCTTCAAAATAAGAAACGTAGGTAAGCGCCAAAGCCGCGCCGAGGACATCTTTCAGCCCACCCGAATCGATACGCCCCGTAAAAAAAATGTCATTTTTGTTTTCCAGACCGTTGAGAACTCCTTCCATGTCGGGGGTCCACCACATCCGCGCACCCACCATGAGCAACTTGATATCACTGCTGTGCTGCTGGCGAAACATATCATAAGCCAGAAAAAGGTTTTTGACATTTTTGCGTGGTAGCAGGGCGCCGATATACACAAAATAATCACAACCATGGGTATAGCGTTCTTTGACGGTGGTTTTTTGTTCTGCAGTGATGGGCGCAAAATTTTCATTCACGCCGTTATAAACCACGTCGATACGGTCGGCAGCAATGCCATATGTTTTAAAGATATCCTGTTTCGAAAATTCTGAAACGGTAGCGATGCGGGTAGCTTTTCGGGCAAAACGCGGAAAAAAATACCGGTAATACCTGCTGATAATCCCCGGCAGGTCGTTGGGATAATGTTCAAAATTCAGGTCGTGCATCACCAGAAGCTGCGGTATATGACACCGCAGCGACCCATAACCGTCGGGCGAAAGAAACATGTCGGCCTTGATTTTTTTGAGCACCCGCGGCACCGAAAATTCAAACCACAGAAAAAACAACAGCGGGTGACGCGCCTGCGGGCCTATCACTACTGGCACCACATTGTCAGAAAAAATAAATTTTTCATGATAAGACCGGTCAAAAATAAAATAAAACCTATGTTCCGGGTGCTGGACCACCATACGCTTAAGCGTTTCAAAAGTAAACCACCCGATGCCTTCGAGCCTGTTGTCGAGCAACAAACGGGTATTAACAGCAATGTTCACAACAGTCTGGATTAATTGTCAATATTGTATTCCTTTATCTTTCGATACAATGTGCGTTCAGAAATGCCCAGCTCTTTGGCAGCGTTCTTGCGTTTACCGTGATATTTGTCGAGGGCTTTTTTGATCATCTCAATCTCACGATCCTGCAACGAAAGCGATTCCTCATACACATCTGGATCTTGTATGGGCTCGGCAATATAGGTTTCCGGCTTGTTAATCTTAACAGCCGGTTCATGTGTTGTTACCGTTTCATAATCCTGATGATAATTCTGCAAAAACTGATTCTTTATATCCTGAGCATTCACCGAAACATTACCTTCTTTTAGGATATCAGCCACAAGATGTTTCAGGTCTGTAATGTCTTTGCGCATTTCAAATAACACCCTGTAAAGCAGGTCGCGTTCGGATATTTCGGCCTTGTCGCCCTGCTGACGCAACAATACCGGCAGCTTGCTGTCGCCAACATGGGGCAGGTAGCCCGACAAGGAAGCCGCGTTTATATTGCGTTGTTTTTCGATGATGGAAATCTGTTCGGCAATATTTTTCAGTTGTCTGATATTGCCTGGCCAGCGATAGGCTACCATCAGTGCGCGGGCCTCCTCGTCGAGCATCACCGGGGGCATTTTGTATTTTTCAGCAAAGTCGGTGGTAAACTTGCGAAACAAAAGTAGTATATCATCTTTGCGTTCGCGCAGTGGCGGGATGGTGATAGGAACCGAGTTCAGACGGTAATACAAGTCTTCCCTAAACTTATTCTGGTGTATAGCTTCGGTAACATTAACATTGGTAGCAGCAATCACGCGTACATCTGTTTTCAGCACCTTGGAAGATCCTACTTTTATAAACTCTCCTGACTCGAGCACCCTGAGCAGGCGTGCCTGTGTGGGCAAGGGCATATCGGCTATCTCATCGAGAAAAATGGTGCCGCCGTTTACCACTTCAAAATATCCCTTACGAGCTTCGTAAGCACCGGTGAAAGATCCTTTTTCATGGCCGAAGAGTTCGGAGTCGATGGTACCTTCGGGTATGGCACCACAGTTGACGGCAATGTAAGGTCCATGTTTCCTGGCACTAAGCTGATGAATTATCTGTGGAAAAAACTCTTTCCCTGCACCGCTTTCGCCGGTAATCAGCACGCTGAGGTCTGTAGGGGCCACCTGTCTGGCTATGTCGATAGCCAGGTTGAGCTGCGGAGAATTTCCAATAATTCCAAAACGTTGTTTTATTGCTTGAATATCCATTTTTCTTAATATGTTGAGTGCAAAGTTAGTTGTTTTTTTAGTAGCCGCCAAGTTTATTATGCCAAAATGGCAGTTGCCAACCGATTGACGAGTGGCGGTCAGGTTGGTGTATACAGATACTAATAAAAATTCCAGGTTAATGTAAGTAGCTGCCCGTTTTCCAATACCAAAACGGTAGCCGAGGCTCCCAATACGGTGGCTAAGGTTCTCGAAGCTACCGTACATGTTAATCCTTTACGGGGAATTAGCACAAATAAGGATAGTAATACACCTAAACCGCTATACAGTAAAAAAAACCGGTTTCAGACGAAACCGGCTTTTTTATCAGTAACAACCTAATCTTACATCATGCCGCCCATGCCGCCCATACCTGGGTTCATCATGGGAGCTGCAGGGGTTTCTTCTTTAATGTCGCAGATCACACATTCTGTGGTCAGAAACATGCCTGCAATAGATGCTGCGTTTTCGAGCGCCACGCGGGTTACCTTGGTGGGGTCGATAACACCTGATTTGTATAGGTTTTCAAAAGTTTCGGTCAGCGCGTTGAAACCAAAGTCGCCTTTGCCTTCTTTCACTTTCTGAACAATGACCGAGCCTTCCAATCCTGCATTGGCCACTATCTGACGAAGGGGTTCTTCCAAAGCCCTTTTTATGATAGCAATGCCGATTTCTTCGTCTTCATTGCTTCCTTTGAGTTTCGAAAGGGCATCAATGGTACGGATGTAAGCAATACCACCGCCGGGCACAATACCTTCTTCCACTGCGGCACGGGTAGCGTTCAGCGCATCATCATAACGGTCTTTCTTTTCTTTCATTTCTACTTCACTGGCAGCACCCACCTGGATAACAGCTACTCCGCCTGACAATTTGGCCAAACGTTCCTGTAATTTTTCACGGTCGTAATCAGAAGTGGTGTTTTCTATCTGAGTCTTTATCTGGGCTACACGGGCTTTAATCTGTTCGTGGCTTCCTTTTCCGCTCACGATGGTAGTGTTGTCTTTGTCAACCACCACTTTTTCGGCTTGTCCGAGATACGACAGTTCGGCATCTTCCAGTTTGTAGCCGGTTTCTTCCGAAATCAGCGTGCCACCGGTCAGTATAGCGATATCTTCGAGCATGGCTTTTCTTCTGTCGCCAAATCCCGGAGCTTTTACGGCAGCAATTTTCAGTGAGCCGCGCAATTTGTTAACTACCAGAGTGGCCAAAGCTTCGGCTTCCACATCTTCAGAGATGATGAGCAGCGGACGACCGGTCTGAACTTCTTTTTCCAGGATAGGCAGAAAATCTTTCATCACAGATATTTTTTTGTCGTAAATCAGGATGTAGGGGTTTTCAAACACTGCTTCCATCTTGTCGGTGTCGGTAACAAAATAAGGAGAAATATATCCTCTGTCAAACTGCATACCTTCTACAACTTTCACCACTGTTTCGGTGCCTTTTGCTTCTTCGATGGTAATTACACCTTCTTTTTTCACTTTAGCCATAGCTTCGGCAATCAGTTTTCCGATTGCGTTCTCGTTGTTGGCTGAAATGGTGGCTACCTGTTCTATTTTATCAAAGCTGTCGCCAACCGAAACTGACTGTTTTTTCAGGTTTTCGATAACGTTCTGTACGGCTTTGTCGATACCCCGTTTCAGATCCATTGGGTTTGCTCCGGCGGTAACATTTTTCAGTCCGGTGGTGATAATGGCCTGAGCCAGTACGGTGGCAGTGGTGGTGCCGTCGCCAGCGAGGTCGGCTGTTTTGGAAGCCACTTCTTTAACCAACTGTGCGCCCATGTTTTCAATGGGTTCCTTCAATTCAATTTCTTTTGCCACGGTAACACCGTCTTTGGTAATCTGGGGAGCACCGTATTTTTTATCAATGATAACATTGCGTCCTTTGGGACCGAGGGTGATCTTTACCGCATTTGATAATTCATCCACTCCCTTTTTTAAAGCTTCGCGGGCTTTGATATCGAAAATTATTTCTTTTGCCATTTTATTATTGTATTAATTGTTTTACTAAAAATTGAATTAAAGAACCATGTAGATATCATCTTCTCTCATGATGAGGAATGTTTTTCCATCAATCACTAATTCTGTTCCTGAATATTTTCCATAGAGTACCACATCGCCTTCTTTTACTGTCATGGGTTCATCTTTTTTGCCTTTGCCAACAGCGACAATAGTGCCTTTCTGGGGTTTTTCCTTTGCAGTGTCGGGAATAATAATTCCGCCGGCTGTTTTTTCTTCAGCGGCTGCCGGTTCAACGAGTACCCGGTCTTTCATAGGGATTCCAAATTTTTTTGACATAGTGTTATGATTTTTGTGTTTTAAAATGTTTAAAATTTTAAGTTGAGTGGTTAGCGATTGTCATATTTTGTGCCAAGCCAAAAAAAGAACTATTTATAGACAATTTTACAGTTCTGCGGACATAAAATAAAAAAAATGTCAGAATATTAATGACATTCTGACATTTTAAAAAAGTAAAAAAAAGTCTTACTGGTTTTTAGGAGCTGCCGGTGCGTTGGGATTCTCCGGTGCAGGCGTGTAGTCAACAGACTGATTGTTTTCTACCTGTTCCCTCAATTCAGATTCTATGGCTGTGTCCTTGTTAGCACGTGGTATCACAAAAACTGATGACAAAGTAAGCACCAACAGCGCTATTGCCAGCGTCCAGGTAGCTTTTTCAAGAAAATCAGCAGTTTTCCGAACTCCCATAAACTGGTTGGATGACTGAAAGTTGGAAGCTAAACCGCCACCTTTGGAGTTTTGTACCAACACGATTAACACCAGTAAAATGCAAATAATAAAAATCAGTACAGAGATTACAACATAAATTCCCATGTCTATATGGTTTTAAATCAGTTAATTATTAATTTTTGATTCCAGATTTTCAATTTGGGTTGCAAAGTAAGTGCTTTTTTCCGGATTAAGCAAATATAATTTTTTATAAATTTTCAGGGCTTTTTGTAATAAACCTTGTGAAATATAGATTTTTGCAAGGGTTTCGCTCACAATTTCTTCCTTGTCCACACTACTGTTTTCGGCCATATTGACGGGATTGAAAAAGTCGCGCTTCGGTGCCGAAATACGAGGCTCTTCCTGGATAAACTTGTCGATAAGTTCGGTGTTTTTTTCGGGAAGTACCGTCTCCGTGTTCTGTGTTATTGGTATTTGAGAAGCCGCCTTTGCCTTTAACCCACTATCCTCCGACAAAATCCTTTTTGCAATAATATTCAGCAGGAACCCTGACGGCTGGCTGTGCGATGCCGGCGTGATAGTTCTGGCTTTTTCCTCCAAAAGTTTTTCGTCATTAGCTGCTTGCTGTTCAACAGGTGATTCCTCCGTACTCTGTGGAACTTCCGGAGGCGTCAGGTGTTCCTCTTCCGCAGACATCGGTTCGGTGGTTTCGCTAATTACCTGTGGAGCGAACGATTGTTCTTCGGGCAGTTCCGACATTTCTTCCGAGAGTTGCTGAGGCGCCATATCCTCACTGGTGGCAGTCTCATTCAATGCCGGTACTGCTGAAGTTGTTTCCTCCGCAACAGGTGGTTCTTCGGCTTGTAAAACAATGTCAGATGATAAGTCCTGCTCCTGCCGCAATTCCGGCGCACTTTCTTGTTCGGTGGTCGTAACTGTTTCTGTAGTTTCTGTAGTCACCGTTTCAACAACGATAGCTGGGGTTTTAGCCACCGCCACGGGGGTTTCCTCAACGGCCAACGGCAACGTAGCAGTGATGTGTGTCTGGTTATAAATAAGCCAATACAACACCGACCTGTCATTCGCATGAGCCGCTGTAAGTTTCAACTGGTCGTGAAAAGTAATGTCGTCCTGACTGCTCAGATAAGCCGAATACACCAGATGTGCAGACTGGAAATAAGGAAATTTATCCAGCAGAAAAGTTAATTCTCCGGGTTTGCTGTTACGGATGCTTTCGGGATGACTCAAATATCCTATGAAGTCGTTTTTATTCATCGCGGCTCACCAGTTTACAGCGGTCTTGTTAAAAACATCATCCACGAGGTAACCGATTATTTCTTCGAGGATCTGGTTTTCAACAGATGCCAGGGCCTGGGAACTCGGATAGTCCACATAGCGCGAAAAGGATGTCTCGTAATTCTGTTTTTCGTCGAATTTGTTTACAAAACGAATACTGATAGTAACTGTCAGCCGGTTCATAGCCGCAGTCTGGTTACCCTGTATGGCTACGGGTGATGTGGCATAATTGGTAATCTCGCCCGAAATATCAAAATCACCGTTCTGATTGACAGGTGTCAGGCTGGTTTGAGCAGTAAAACGGTTGCGCAACTCGTCGGTAAGCTGCTGACTCAGGGTGGGCTTCACCAGAGGAGCGGTATTTTTCAGGTAATGGATAGAAATGGTTTTTACTTCAGGCGCTATGGATGCGCCGGTAAATGAATACTTCATCGTACACGAGCCCATCAGTATGGCCACCGACAAAAGAAACACCCATAACAACACACTACGTCTCACGTGAAAGTTTTTTACAAAGGTATTAAAAATGCATAACATAGCACGATACTCCCAGCAAACCTTTCAGTAAAAAATCGAGGCCGGCTGAAACTAGTTTATTATATAATTTAGCAGGGTATTGCTGTCAGACGCCAGTATGCTCCTTGAATTCCTGCCAAATAAGGACGTTACCACTATCTCGGGACTGCTCAGCGGATAGTTCAACAGCTCTTCTATCCCCTTGTTGTTTAACAAAACCAGATGCGAGCAGGCCGAATCGGGGAATACCACCTGGAACTTGTTTTTATTCAGGCTGGCATAATGCGGCTCACCGGCAGGGTTACCTTTCAGTCGGGTTTCAAAAATTTTCTTTTTGAAATGGCTATACACAGTCACTTTACCATTATCGAAAAAGATAAAATCATTCTTTTTGTCCAAATCAAAATCTCCTGTCAGGAAATAATGGTTTTCAGAAAAAGACTGCAAAGTAACCACATCAATTTTTCCGTTTCCAGACACAAAAATCATTTTTCCTTTTCTGTCGGTGGTCAGTAGATACTGCTTTTTGCCGTCGTTATGTATGTAAAACCTGCTGTTCCTGCCTTTAATAAAAGGTTGTTTGTTTTTCATCACCAAGGTGCCGTTACGGCTGATAAAATACACTTTTCCGTTTTTATCGGCAGCAATCATCATATCCTTATCCTGAAACCTCACATAATCCACCGGGTGTTGTAATATAGCCTCGGTGCGGTAATTGTACCATCCCGGGGTAGGTTTTCCGCTGAGAAGATAATTATAAATCTTTTGGTTGATGCAGGGGATAATAATACGGTAATCATCGTTTCCACGATAATTGATAATAGTAATAGCCGTGCTGGCGGGATAAGGCAACCTGAGCGGACTGTAATCTGGCTTATTTCCGTTAAAATCGAAGGTATAAATGTGGTTTTTTGTGTTGAAAACAAGATAGTATTTATTGTCTTTTTTCAGGTTGGTGACAAAAACTTTGCTTAAGGGTGCTTCCCTGATTTGTTTTTTCCAGATAAGCTGTCCGTTGCGTCCCAACAGATAAATGTTGTTTGATGCGTCGAAAAAAATTATCTTTTTCGTGCTGTCGCGGGGGTCGGTGATCACAGAAATCGTGCCGCTGATGGTGGTATCAGCCCGGTATTCCCATACAGCAGGGTTTTCTTCCACGTATTCGCGATTGTGCTTTACATAAGCATTGAGATAAAACCTGCTTTTATCGGAAGTAAACTGCAGGGCCAGCGCCTGGAAATTTTTCAGGGCCGTTTCATTTTTTATGAAATCAGCCTGGAGTTTCTTGTTGAACAGGGGAAGCCAAATTCCAAAACTCTTGCGGATATTGGTATACAGGCAAAAATTTGCCTCGTCCGACACATTGTCCGAAAAATCGATGTAATTATGATTTTTTTCAAGAGTTTTTCCCGAAAGGTAGCCCGACACAAATAAGTCAAGCGATAGCGGTGATTCGCCGACAACGACATAATCTCTTATAGTGGTGTAATAAGCCGTATCCAGCGACTCGAACATATTTCCGAAAAAATCCTTTAAAAAGTTTACCGGCAAAAATTTTCGTATCGCAAAAGAGTCACGGCGGGCAAGAGACTGTTCTTCGGGAAAAACCGAGAGGTCGGCCAGAGCCTGTTTAAATTTGCCCATGTGCCTAGCCTTAAAAATTCCATAATAGCTGTATGGATTGTCGATATTGGGATTTTCGGTAACGACACAGGCAAACTGATTGCCAATTAATTTCAGAAATTTTTCGGAAATATTGATTTTGTAAGTAGTGTCATAAAAAGCAGTCAGTTCATTGAAAGCGTGCCGGTGAAATTGTGTCCTTACAAAATCGGTATAGTTCTGCACATAGGTAAATGCGTTGTCGACACCCCAGAAAGCCATAACCGCCGTATTGGCAGGACAGATGGCCGTGAGCTCATTAGGCTGCGGGGACTGATCGCCAAAAACCCGGTTAAGTAACTGATCTTTTTTGTCCGATAAAGCATATCCGGCCAAAATCAGCTCGTCATTTTTAACAGTCATATCTAAAGCAACCATATCTCCCGTAAGCGAAAGAAACTTAATATTCCGGTACTGCATACCGGTAAAATATACAGATACCAGGTTGTCGAAATAGGTGTTGCGGATGTATATATTGGCATCAACATTTTTGCCTGCAGCCGCATTGAGCCTCATAAAATCCGGATCGTTCTCCATGCTGATTTTGGTCAGCAGTGTGCTCAACGAGGATTCTACCACCCCGGAGGTTTCCCCGATGATAAATATTCCCTGGTAAACCGTATAGGCACAGGATAATTTTCCGGCTTTATAAATTTCAAAAATTTCATTTTTGAGAAACTGATGCGACAAAATGGTGTTGCCCTGCGAAAAGTGCAAACGCATAAATTCGTCAACCAACTTTTCGCGGTGCGGCCCGTTGAGGTTTATTGCAAACAAATAGCGGTACACCGCCCTGTCGGGTACCCAGGCCACGTACAAGGGATTTTGTGTGAAGATACCGGCAACCTCTTCATCAGCATTGGCAAGAGAGTCGAGTTGCTGAAGGCCACTGTTCAGATCGCTCACAAAACTCAGGCATTGCAGTTCTTTCCATACATGGTTTTTTTCCTGCAGCCGGTTCCACAGCGACAGAGTGTTTTTAAACTCAATAAGGCATACAGTGCTTTCAGGAATCGCCTTGATGGCAGGAGTTACAGGGTCTTTCAACCGTTTCAGATAAGAATACCCCACAACCAACAAGGCGACAAGTGCCAATACTGCCACCCCTGTAAAGAGGTACTTTCTCGTTCTTATCCGCCTGTCACTCCTTTGGTATTTCATGATCTTTTGAAACAGTAAAAGTACAACAAAAATTTTTCAGGCCAAAACAGGCCATATCAAAAATTGAGTTTCAACTGTTCATTCAGATTAAAACTTTTCCTGTGGTATGGAGTGATACCGTATAGATTGATGGCATCCTTGTGGTCGCGGGTGGAATAACCTTTGTTCTGAGCCCAGTTGTACTGCGGAAATTCGTTATGCAGTGTTATCATAAATTCGTCGCGGTGCGTTTTTGCCAACACCGATGCGGCAGCAATAGACAAATATTTTCCGTCACCTTTTATGATGCATTCATGGGGAATTTTTTCGTAAGGCTTGAAACGGTTTCCGTCAATCAGCAACAACTCCGGCATCCTGCTAAGCTTATTTATAGCAAGGTGCATAGCCATTATCGAGGCATTGAGGATATTTATCTCATCAATACGATTATTGTCAAGCTGCGCCACAGCCCAGGCCAGCGCTTCTTTTTCAATTTCAACACGTAATATCTCCCGCTGTTTCTCGCTCAGTAGCTTGGAGTCGTTCAAAATTTTGTTTTTATAATCATTCGGAAGGATAACGGCAGCCGCAAATACCGGCCCTGCCAGGCATCCACGGCCGGCTTCATCGCATCCGGCTTCGATGGTGTTTTTTCTGAAGTACGATTTCAGCATCTTTTTCGTGTTACACCTTCTTCGGGGCCAGAAACCTGTTATAAAGCAACAGCCCGATGATGGTTACCACACCTATCAGACTGAAAGTGAACCATAAGGCCGAAGGATTATTTAATTTATCAACATAGTATACATACAGGTTCGCGCCCAGCACCCCGCCAATACCGCTGCCTATCACTCCGTATAAAAAAGAATAACCGAGGTAAAGTGCCTTTTTATCGGCAGGCGCTATCAAACCCACGTAGGAGATAAACTTCGGATGCGCCGTCATTTCACCCAACGAAAACACTATCATGCCGGTAATAAATACCCAGGCATTGGATGACAGCCCTAATATAGCCATGCCCACTGTACCTAAAGAAATTCCCACAATCATGGTCGGCAGGGCCTTGGTATGCCTCACAATGCTTGATACCAATATCTGAAGCAGGATGATGGTCCCGGCATTGATTACCGTTACATGTTCTGCCTCAAATTTCCAGTGCGGATTAGTCACAAACAACGATAACACCGAATTGACAAAATCGTTCACGGGTGTCATATCCATGTGTTCACTCAGATACCACAATACGGTGTCGAACATCTGAAAATATAAAATCCAGAAACCGGAATAAATGACTATCATCAGAATGAAACGATAATCTTTTAATACCAGAATAGCGTCTTTGAGTATGGTGATCAGGCTTTTGGAACTGGCCGGCTTGGCCGGTTCGCGGTACACAAAAAGGTTGATCAGTAACAAAGACCCGGTGATCACTGAAGCCATAATAAAAATATAGTTGTACGAATAGCTTTTTAAGTATGGAATTAAAATAAGTGGAAAAAGAAAAGCACCCAGATTTATCGACCAATAAAAGATGCCGAAGCCCAGCGAAGAATTTTTTTCGTCCGTCGAACGGGCAATGGTTCCCGAAATGATAGGTTTGAAAAATCCCGCTCCCAACACCATCAGCAGTAAGCTTGCAAATACCAATGGATAATCAGTGAACTGGCTCGTCAGGAAATACCCGCAACTCATCACAGTAAAAGCAAAAAACAGGGTTTTACGGTAACCATAGCGGTCGGCAATTGCACCCGAAATGATAGGAAGAAGATATAATAAAGGTGTGATAGTGCTTTTAATGACGCCTACGCTTTCTTTGGAAAAACCCAAACCGCCGGCCTGTGTGCTCATAACAAGGTACACCGACAAGACCGACATAACGCCATAGTAGGAGCCTCGCTCAAAAAACTCCATGGCAATGACCGTCCAGAAATTACGGGGGAAACTTCTGAAGCCTGATTTTTTCACCGCTTGTTGTTCCATTAATCGTTATTTGTGTTTACAAATGTAAATAAAAGGATGAAAAAATGCCCGGATATTAATTGCCGGGCATTATTCATTCAACCTGACATCAATAATTAAAACCACGGTAAGTCAGAGCAGATTCTCCTGTCTGTAATGTCGGTATGACTGACAGCAGCTTGAGCCTTTCGCGCACAAAAAGAATGAAACAACGGTCAGTCAGAGCAGTTTCTCCTAAAACGGAAATGGAAGGAGAAGATTGTCACTGCCTGCCGGAGTGTCCGGCACGCAGACAGGAAAGACGACCGTTGTATGTCACACTTCGACACGCCCCGATAGTTACGATACTGATATCTATCGGTACTATCAGAATCGGGGCGGCTCTGTGTGACCTAAAGAAATCATGCAAAACTCAGGTTAAGTTATTTAAAAGTGAAAAATTTTGCTTTTTCCGTGCCACACAACCCGCAATAGTCTTCAATATCTTCATTGGAATATGTGAACCCGCATTTGGGGCATACATAATATTCGCCAGGCAATGATTTTTCTTTTTTCGACTTTAAGGCATCGATAGCCGCCTGGTAAAGCTCCATATGTTTCATTTCCGTATCATTTGCCCAGCCGAATGATTTAACTGCATCACTATTGTTATCTGTGGTGGCTTGTTCAATAAATCCAGGATACATTGTTTCCGTTTCGTGTTTTTCGCCATCGTATGCTGCCTGCAGATTTTCCAATGTGGCGTTCACGGTAAATGTTTCAGCCTGCACATCGACTTTATGCCCGAGGTTTCCTAGGACACTTCTGTGATTCCCTGCATGTATGCTTTCTGCTTTTGATGCCGCCCTGAACAGTGCTGCAATTTTGGGAAGACCTTCTTCATCGGCCTTTTGTGCGAAAGCTGCATATTTTGCCGAAGCCGTGGTTTCTCCCTGCAAGGCAGTTTTCAGGTTGTCAACAGTTTTATTTGATACAGCAACAGTTTGCTCGGCAGAGGCGGATTCAAACCCAATCATGTGGTTGTACACCAATGTTCCGCCTAAAAGACCAGTATAACCCACAGTGCATGTGGCAATTAAATACAAAAAAAACACGAGCCATTTAAGGCCGCTGTTGATTTTCTTTTTCCAAACCAGGTAAATACGCAAAAGACTGGCAGCAAGCATAACAAACATAGTGATTTTTGCAAAAATTTCATGCCGTTCTTTTAATTCCCCAGCCTCGCCGGTAAGTTCCCGGGTGAAAAACTCGCCAGTAAAATAGGCAGCAAAGGCGCCTAATGTTCCCAGGATCATCAAATAAAACCCGGCTTTTGACAGACAGGGTTCTTTCTTATTAAAGAATAGACTTAATACATCGGCCAGAAAACCAATCATTATTAGTGCAACCGGAAAGTGCACTATCATCGGGTGGAAGTGGGATGAATCAAACATAGTTTTTTTGGATTTAGGTTGATTTATTGAATAATTTTCATTTCGGCAATCAGGTTTTTGGCTCCGGCATACTTATCAATGATGAACAACACATAACGGATATCTACATTGATGGTTCGCTGCAATTCGGGTTCAAAAAGAATGTTTCCGCTCATGGCTTCCCAGTTGCCGTCGAAAGCCAGACCAATAAGGTTGCCATGAGCATCAATCACCGGACTGCCAGAATTGCCTCCGGTAATATCCGTATTGCTGATAAAATTGACAATCATCTCACCATTAGAACCATATATGCCATAATCCTTGTTGTTGTACAACTCTTTCAACCGCCCAGAGACAGTGAACTCCCAGTTATCAGGGTCTTCTTTTTGCATCACGCCTTCCAGGGTCGTGTAATAATTATAATGTACGGCATCGGCAGGATAATAATCCTGTACCCTTCCATAGGTTAGGCGCATGGTCTGATTGGCATCGGGATAAAATTTATGATCCGGCAGCATCTCGTGTATGCCTGCCACTAACAGACGTTTCCCTTCGGAAAGTTTTTCATTATAAACCGTCGATAATTCGGACACAGTATTGTTTTGTTCCACAAAAGCATTTATCAGCATCAGCAGGGCATCAGATTCCAGCACTTTACTGTTGGGAGCATCCAAAAAGCTGTTTACCGTACTCAGGTCGCCAAAAATACTTTTAGAAAACAAATAGAAGCTCAATTCATTAAAGTTATATTTATATTTTGCGGCCAATTTCAGGAAATAAGCCGGCTGCTGGTTTTTTGGCACCTCTTCGTAGAACATTTTCAGCATAGCGGCCGTCAGCTTCATATCCGTCGGTTTGTTATAGTCCTTAAAAAACTTTTCGGCGGCATCCCTCAATTCGCCGGTTTTAGCTTTCAGACCATCAGCATTCACCGGTTTTTCCTTAAGCAGAGGCTGCAGGCTTTTAAACCTGCGTGAAAACACCAAAGCTTCGCAGCCCATGATGGATTCAGAAAAATAGGTCCGTGCCAGGTTGGTTTTTCGCAATTCGGCATAGGCCTCTTTGATTGTGATAAGCACCGAGCCATACTTTTCTTTGCGTCCGTTATTGGCCATAATCCATGCTTCAAACTGAGATTCCAGGTGGCGTTTTTTATCGGACACTTTCAACCGGTTCAAGGCTTTTACGGTGCCGATAAAATTTTTCCAATAATTAGAGATGGAAGCATATTTTGAAGAATATTTAATACGCACTTCCGGGCTTGCCTCCATATCTTCGCGCATAATGGCCAGTTTCATTTCGCGGGCTTTGATGCGGGCTGGATAGGACTGATTGGCATACATCTCTATTCCGAAAGAGGTAAGATAGCGTTCTGTAGTGCCCGGATAGCCCATGATCATAGTAAAATCACCGTTCTTTACTCCTTTTATTGAAATCGGCAATGAATGTTTGGGGGTCATTGGAATATTTTTATCGGAATAAGGCGCCGGAGAACCGTCGGGGGCGGTATAAACGCGAAACAAACAAAAATCAGCTTTGTGCCTTGGCCACATCCAGTTATCGGTATCGGCACCATACCTTCCCAGTGACGAAGGCGGCGCACCAACCAAACGCACGTCAGAATATGTCTGATAGACTATCAGATAATATTCATTTCCTTCAAAAAAACTCTTTACCACAGCATCATAACCATTGTCTTTGGTGGCCTCTTTCTCAATTTTGGCACACAACTCCTCCACTTTGGCCGTCCGTTGTTTTTCGGTAAGATTGGCCTGAAGCCCGGATAATACCTTCTTGGTAACATCTTCGATGCGGATAAGAAATTTGACCGACAAGTCGCTGATGGGTAATTCTTCTTTCATGTTCATCGCCCAAAAACCATCCGTCAGGTAATCTTTTTCTACGGTGCTTTTTGATTGAATGGCGCCGTAACCGCAATGGTGATTGGTGAGTATCAGTCCCTGCGAAGATATGATTTCTCCTGTGCAGCCCCTGCCAAACAGTATGATGGCGTCTTTCAGACTGGCATGGTTCACACTGTAAATTTCTTCGGGTGTGAGCTTCAGCCCCATTTTCTGCATATCCGTATAATTCAGTCTGTCTATAAACATAGGCAACCACATACCCTCATCAGCACGGCCAACATTTTGGCCACACAAAAAGGCAACAAGACAAATAAAGAACAACTTTTTCATAATTTTGCCGTATTTAATAAATTTATTGTACCGGATACAAAATAAAGGAATTTTTTGACAAACGCTGTTGGTAATTTAAAAAACTGAACCACCCATTGCATGATGGAAAAAGCTTATAAATATTTTTTTTTGATGGTGTTAATACTGTTCAGTTCCTGCCACCGCGACTTAACCGACCCTTTTATTCCCAAAGACAAAAAATTCGACACTCAGTTTAAATTCAGCCCCCGGAAAAACCGTACCGTAGAAAAACACAGCAGTTTTGCCCGCAGCCAGGGTGGCTTTAAAGATTCTTTTGGTTATTCCAAACATGGAGGACGTAAAGGCGGAGGCGGAAAAGATTCCTTTTCATTTAAGCCCTCCAAAAGAACCGGAGGCGGATTTGGTAAAGATTCTTTCTCATCTCGCAAAGGGAAAAGAACCGGAGGCGGATTTGGCAAAGATTCTTTCTCGTCTCGCAAAGGGAAAAGAACCGGAGGCGGATTTGGCAAAGATTCTTTCTCGTCTCGCAAAGGGAAAAGAACCGGAGGCGGATTCGGCAAAGATTCTTTCTCGTCGAAACGCGGAAAAAAAACCGGAGGTGGTTTTGCCAAAGACTCCTATTCTTCTTCCGGAAAAAGCCGGTTTGGAAAAGCAGCGCCACGGTTTTTGACAAAACGGGGCGGCAACAAAGACAGCTACAGTTTAAAACATAAAAAGGTTAGCGGAATGTTCCGTTTCAGCAAGACAAGCAACAGCATAGTATCCAAACAAAAATTTCTCGTGTTCGGTAGCCACAAACGCTCTGCCGAGAGCGGCTCCTTCAGGGCAAAACACAAAAAGTTTTCAGGACAGTTCCGGTTTAGCAAAAACAAAGGAATGGTGTCAAAAAAACGCATGGTTTTCAACGGAACAAAACGTCTGAGGGCTTCCGAAAGTTTCAATGTGGGTATCAAAAGACACCCCAGAGCCTTTGGATTCAATGCGGAAAAAAAACGGGTATCCCCCATAGTGTCGTTGATCCGCCATAAAGACACCGATGAAGGGTCGTTTGGACACGGAAGGAAAAACTCAAACTTTTCCAGACAATATGTCTTCAGCAAAAAACAAAAACGTGTCAAAAAGCGCGATAGCATCTGGTGGGATATGAACCAGAGTTTTCACAAGAAAAAACGTAAAAAGAAATCCCTGGAACTCGAATTGTTTGATCCAAAAATGAAACGTCAGATGAAACTGGCAAAGTAATGCTATTACTTACTCTAAATGAACCCAAAGCAAAGTCTGGATTTAGTAATGATTATGCCGATAAAGTAACTTTCAGAGTTCAAAGTACGAATGCACTATTTGGACAATTACATATCCCGTATCTGTATAATTCTCCCTGAATACTCTGAATTTTGTCAGGATAAATACTAATTTTGTCGAGAGATAAAACTTATGATATTTGTAACCGGGGGCACAGGATTTCTGGGATCACACCTACTGATGCAGCTTTGCGAACAGGGAAAAAAGGTCAGGGCGCTGAAAAGGCGGGCATCGGACCTTGCCTTTGTAAGCCGGCTGTTCAGCTTTTACCATAAAGATTCGTTGCTTAACCGTATCGAATGGGTAGAGGGCAACATTCTGGATTTCTATTCCCTGATTCCTGCCATGAAAGACTGTGAACAGGTATATCATTGTGCCGCCAGCGTAGGCTTTTCAAACAAAGACACAGGCGCTCTTACAAAAAATAATATCCAGGGAACACAAAATGTGGTAAATGCCGCCCTCGAAACGGGCATAAAAAAAATGTGCCATGTCAGTTCCATCGCTGTTTTGGGCAAAGAAGCCCTCATTACCGATGATACTTTCTGGGACGCTGGAGAAAAACATTCGGCCTATGCCGAAAGCAAATATAAAGCCGAACAGGAAGTGTGGCGCGGAGTAGCCGAGGGACTGGATGTGGTGGTGGTGCGTCCTTCGGTAATTATCGGGCCATGGAAACAGCAGGGAGGCATCGGGGTACTTTTCAGGGAAATTGAAAGTGGATTAAAATTTTACACCCCGGGAAGTACGGCCTATGTGGATGTGAACGATGTGGCCCGTGCTATGATTGCACTAACCGAAAGCCCGGCAAAAAACGACAGTTTTATTGTCTCGGCCGAGAATATGACATACCTCGAAATCATCAGCACGATTGCTCAGATAATAGGTAAACCAGCCCCTCGCTGGTGCGCCGGCCGTTTCCTTAGCGGGTTGGCCTGGCGGCTTTTTGTGTTAAAGGATTTTGTTACCCGAGGCGATTCGGGATTTAACAAAATTACCGCCGAAATTTCACAAACAACGTCCCTGTATTCCAACAAAAAACTGCGGGGCACTATAAATTTCACATACTCCCCTATTCGTGAATCATTAATAAATGTTTATAAGTTCAATAGTTTTCTTTCAGAAAAAAAATCATGAAAAACTCTTTAAGATTATTTATCCCTGTATTTGCGCTGTGCGTCATTTTTTTCGCCTGTAACAATCCGGACAAAAACAAAACAGAAAAAATTAACACAGGACAGCCCAAGGGTTCTACCGTCGACGTGCCCGTTTTTAACCAGGATTCGGCCTTTTTATTTGTAAAAAAACAAACCGATTTCGGCCCAAGGGTTCCCAATACGGCTACTCATGCCCAATGCGCTTCGTGGCTTGAAGAAACTTTAAAAAAATATTCTGGGCATGTAGTGGTGCAGCAGGCTAAGGTGCGAGCCTATAACGGCACCCTGCTGAACATGAAAAATATTATCGCCTCCTTTAATCCCGAAGCTCCTGGAAGAATCCTGCTTTGTTCACATTGGGATTCACGCCCTTATGCCGACTGGGATGAAGACGAAAGCAAACACCGCACACCCATCGACGGAGCCAACGATGGGGCCAGCGGAGTTGGCGTTCTCCTCGAGGTGGCGCGAATCATCAGCAGCAACAAGCTAAATACCGGAGTAGACATTATTTTGTTTGACACCGAAGATTATGGCGAGCCGCAGAACGATAACAATGAATACAAAGAAGACAACTGGGGGCTGGGCTCACAATATTGGTCGAAAAACCCCCATGCGCCAAATTACAAAGCCAATTACGGAATACTCCTCGACATGGTGGGCGTGGAAAATGCAAATTTCACCAAAGAAGGTTTTTCCATGCAATACGCACCCGACGTTGTAAACAAGGTGTGGGAAGCCGCCTCGCGCATAGGCTATGGCCATTATTTTTCAGCGGCTGAAACAGCACCCATTACCGATGACCATTATTACATCAACAAAATTTCCGGCATCCCCACCATCGACATCATTCATCACGACAACAACACCCGTAGCGGGTTTTACAAATATTGGCACACCACCAACGATAACATCGGAAATATAGATAAAAACGCGCTGAAAGCTGTGGGACAAACCCTGCTGACAGTACTGTATGAAGAATCTGCAGCGCTTAGTCAGCAGTAGGCTGCAGGCAACGCAGATACAGTTGTATGGTATTTTCCAGGCCATAATACAACGCATCACAAATCAGTGCATGGCCTATCGAAACTTCCAGCAAACCCGGAATGGTTTTATTAAAATACTCCAGATTGAAAAGGTTGAGGTCGTGACCGGCATTTAATCCCAAACCAAGTTTCACGGCTTTTTCCGCAGCTTTTCTGTAAGATAAAATAGCCTTTTCCCTGTCGGAAAAATAATTTTTGGCATAATCCTCAGTGTACAGCTCCACGCGGTCAGTGCCTGTTTCAATAGCATGAGCAATCATGGTTTCATCGGGATCGATAAAAATAGAGGTCCGGATTCCCTGCTGTTTAAACCCGGAAACAATTACTTTTAAAAAATCGGCATTTTTTACCGTGTCCCAGCCGGCATTTGATGTAATAGCATCGGGCGCATCAGGAACAAGGGTAACCTGGGCCGGATGAACTTCCGACACCAGACGGATAAATGCTTCCGAAGGATAACCCTCGATATTAAATTCGGTTTTAATATTTTTTTTAAGTTCGTACACATCGGCAAACCTTATGTGCCGCTGGTCAGGACGGGGATGCACGGTAATCCCTTCGGCCCCGAAACGTTCACAATCCAAAGCCACTTTTAGCAAATCAGGCAAATTTCCGCCCCGGGCATTGCGAAGCGTGGCAATTTTGTTTATATTTACACTCAGTTTGGTCATCACAGATATTTTTATGCCAAAGGTAAAAATTAGTATGTTTGTAAAA
>Ga0116171_10001035_pt1 | contig 28720 bp, 23 predicted proteins | sample AD_JPNHW2_MetaG_FD_89798 | JGI IMG/M metagenome (GOLD analysis project Ga0116171, IMG submission 89798) | Active sludge microbial communities of municipal wastewater-treating anaerobic digesters from Japan - AD_JPNHW2_MetaG | ecosystem: Engineered > Bioreactor > Anaerobic > Digestate | place...
ATAGGACCTCTCGCTGTGGCGGAGTCGCTCTTCAGCATGTCGGCGTTCATTGATATCCATCTGAGCTGCCCTTAACAGTGCCGCATTTTCATCCATCACCTGCACCTGGCGCAGGAAGACTAGGCCGATTATTGCTCCAATACCTGCGGCAAACTGCATAAAAAAATCAGTGAGATGTGCATGGCTCCAGATGAGCATCACATATGCGGCGCCAGCAGAGAAATAGGGGATGTACGTCAGAGTTGTGAACCTCTGGGGAAAAGGCCTGTAAAGGCTCGACTGACCGGATGATAAGTGGCGGCTGCTATCGGCCTGAGAGACTGCACCCAAACCGATCAGAGCGTAGCTCAGCAGCCATCCGAAATTTAAAATGCTTCCTGAGGAATATATCCCCTGCATGGACTGAATCAGATAAATGGAGTCTATAAAGATGCCTGTTGCCGTTCCCGCCATAAGGAGAAATATGGGCTTTTGTTCCGGGGATCTGGGACGCAGAAAGAGCAGTTGCATCAGCGCAAAGAACATGATAAAATCCATTACAGGATATGAGAAAGATATGGCTAAGGCCAGAGGGTCTTCCCGGTTGGCTTCAATCAGCGGCTGAATTAAAAAGGCCCAGAATACCAAAACGGCGGATATCATGACGATTCCCACATCCATTAACATTTTCCGGGTCTCATCACGGGTAAGAGGAACTGTGGGGATGAGAAATATGCCTGCCGCAAAAATAGGATAATACAGGAGGTAAAAACCATCGGCAACAGACGGAAACGGCATTTTTTGCAGGCCCAGCTCCATCACGACCCAGGCAATATCTCCCAGGGTGAATGCTCCCTGACCCAGGGCGAGAACCGTCCAGGCCAATCGTACCTTTTTCCCATAGTTTCGGCTGGATGCGGCTGCATAAAATAATGCGACTGTAGCCAGGCCGTTGTAGATGGGTGCGAGGATGTCTCTGATAAGCGTTCGCCTTGAAGGATCATTCACGAAAACGGCCATCAAAGCCAGATAGCCCAGCAATAATGCCGCCGTGAGCAGCGCGGCTCTACAAAATAATTTGCTGTTTCTGCCGGCTGGATTACATCCTTTCCAGTCAAATGCCATCATAGCAGATCATAAATCAGCAAAAATTGCTGGAAGATCATACGGCTTCCAGTTGCTGGCAGGGATCGCAGACCTCTTCTCTCATCTTCCTATTTTTTTGCAGCATATTCAATCTGGCGCTATAGATTTCTATGAGAGAGCTATCGAAGTATATGGGAACGACATACTCGAACAGGCGGTCCAAAAGCTCATTGGCTCTTTGGCAAGACTCTCCAACTCTATTTAGATCATTTATTGCCGCATCATCCATCTTTTCTGCATACTTTTCCCTAAAGGCGCTGCTAAAGGAATGAATCGATGAGATGGATTCGTCCAGGTCGCGAGCGATTCCGTCCAGCAGATCCTCCAGACGGGAATTTGCCTCGTCCAGGTCTTTAATAAAATTTTTTAATTCATTCTCTGCATATTTTCTTTCCATTATCAAATTCCATTCGCGAATTACATGTCGGGCAATCTTGGGAAGCTGGCTAAGCTCTTCGCTGTTCTTCACCACGTAATCCAGAGCGCCGGACCGGATGGTGCGGACCGCCAGCTTTTCAGATCCGACTCCCGTGAGGATGATAAGGGGGAAGCCGACCTCTTCAGGTGTAGCCGCTTCGCCGGCCAGCTCCAATCCGTTGCCGTCGGGCAGGTTGTAATCGGATATGACCAGGGGTGTTGTGATTTTTTTATGAATCTGCAGCCACTTTTCGGCGTCCCCGATGCATTCTACGTGGTAGATGGGCATTTTTGAGCCATCTTCCTCAAACACCCTGCGAACAATTTCCGCATGGGCCTGTTCGTCCTCCACCAAAAGAACAGTCCCTATCTCGCATTGATCTGCTCTGCATTCCGTCATACTGGTCCCTCCTGCAAAGATGTCTATAAGAATCATTAATAAGAAGAATCAATATTAAAAAGCTTCGGATTTACAGTCAGAAACTAATCTATTTTTTGGCGGAGTTCCTGGGGACGCGGATGCGTTGATCGGGGTTAGATTTAAGTCGAAATAGAGCCAATGACGCAGGGATGGCATTTCCCGGAGAAAGACAGACGATCAACAAGAATGTGCTGATCAAGACCATCCAGACCATGAATCAGCATCTTCCCAGCAAACGAATCAATCTGGCCGAGCTTTTGACCATGGACCGGCCCGGCATCAAGGGAAAGGATAATGTCTTTTTCATCATGGATAAGGCAGAGCTGGACCTCATCTCCCAGAGCCTTCCCCGATTTCTCTGGGGCCGGGTGAGGCTTCCCCTGCTGATAGAGATGTCTCCTGATTTCGGCAGCGGTGCAGCCAGAGTGCAGGGGGAGCCCGAGGTGGAGCTGGTGGCCAGGATCCTGGGAAAAGAAAGGCAAACCGGAAAGCAGATGATAATTTACATGCCTGAGGTACGGGAGCTGAGGAGAAAGCTTCCCACCACCACCCAGTATGCCTTCGTCGCCAATCTCCGCGATAGAGATGATGATTGAACATCCCATCCGGAGGGATGCGATTCGATAGGCGGATCAATTTCGACGTGCCAATCTTGTGCCAATCTATATATCTGCCATATATAGTAATAATAGGAGATTATGGCAGAGAGCACGTTGACGGAAGGCGCGAAGGCCTTTGCCGCCAGGATGGAACAGGGCGCTTACAGGGAGGCAGCCCGGATAAAGGATGAGCTTGGCCTGCCGGCAGATATGATTTTTGATGCCGTGAAAAAGGCATATGACGCCAGCATCAAGAAAGGCGACTATTCAATTGCCGCCGACCTGGCCAAGAGATACGATCTTCCCGCCAACCTGCGCCTGGATGCCGCGGCCAGGTCGTTTGTGAGAAAGATCGATAGCGAGTCATTCCGGGCGGCGGCGGATTACGCCAGGGATATGGCTCTGCCCGATGACATGATCCGGGAGGCGGCAGTACAGGCCTTTCATAAGAGCATGAGCTTCGGCCTGGTGAAAAACGCCGCAGAGATCGCTGAACAGTTCGACCTTCCCCCGGAGATGAAACAGCAGGCGGCAATCAAGTCCTTCGAGCAGCACATGCAGTCCGGCCTGTATCGCAAGGCTTTGAAGATCGCCCAGAAATATGATCTGCCGGAAGAGCATATTCTGGCTGCGAAAAAGAAGATCGGCTGATGGGGATGGAAAGGGCATGGCCAGGGTAGTTCTCACCATAGGCGGCTCAGACTCCGGCGGGGGGGCTGGCATTCAGGCCGATATCAAGACGTTCTCGGCCCTGGGGCTGCACGGCACCTGTGCCATAACTGCCATCACCGCTCAAAATACTCTGGGCGTGCAGCAGGTCTTTGCCCTGCCGGCGGAGGCGGTCGTGGCTCAGCTCAATTCGATCACCGACGATTTCTCCATAGCCTTTGCCAAGACGGGCATGCTGCACAGGGGCGAGATCGTGGAGGCTGTGGCCTGCCACCTGCGCCGCACAGCCATACCCTTTGTCCTCGATCCCGTGATAGAGGCGGAGGCGGGGGGCAGGCTTCTGTACCCGGAGGCGGTCGAGGCATTGAGGGAAGAGCTCATTCCCCTCGCCAGGGTGGTGGTGCCCAATATCTTCGAAGCCAGGGCTTTATCCGGCATTTCCGTTCGCGATAGGGAGAGCGCTCTATTGGCTGCGGAAAGAATCATGGATCTGGGTCCTCAGGCTGTAATCATAAAAGGCGGCCACCTGGACTGCACAGACCTGCTGGTGGAGGGGGATGAGATATCTGCCCTGGCCGGACAGAGGGTGGCCGGGGACAATCACGGTGTGGGATGCACCTACTCTGCGGCCCTGACCAGCCATCTTGCCTGCGGCTGCAGCCTGAAACAGGCGGCCGTTTCGGCCAAGCGATTTGCAGAGGGGGCGCTCTCCGGCAGCATGAAGGTGGGAAGGGGCGTGGGGCCGGTCAGCCAGTGGGCCGGACAGCAAGCGGTGAATACTGCGGCCTGCCTTGAGGACGGGAAGATATAAATTTAAGGCGCAAGGATGCAGGAAGAACTGCTTAAGCTGGAGTGTTGATTATGGGAAGCGTAAAACCTAGTTATATCAAGAATTTCGCGATGGATCTGTTGAGGACTTACGAGAGCTCATTTAGCCCGGACTTTGAACAGAACAAGCTGAAGGTATCCGAGTACACTGACATCAAAAACAAAACCATTCGCAACCGCGTGGCAGGCTATATATCCAATGTGATGCGGCAGAGGAGCACTCGCAGAGGCGAGGTTGAGATTGATGTTTAAAGGCGTGTTTCCTGCTATTATCACGCCATTCAAAGAAGACGGCAGCCTGGATGAGGAGGGTCTGGCAAAGAACATAGAATACCTGAACAAAACAGGTATATCAGGCATCGTCCCCTGCGGTACAACCGGCGAGTCGGCCACATTGACCTTTGAGGAGCACAAGAGGGTGGTTGAGATTGCAGTGCAGGCGTCGAAAGTCCCCGTCATTGCCGGCACGGGCTCGAACAACACCCGCGAGGCAATTGAGCTGACATGCCACGCCGCTCACGCAGGCGCAGATGCTGCCCTGCTGATCACCCCCTACTATAACAAGCCCAACGATCGGGGCATGTATGAGCACTTCAAAGCCGTAGCTGAAAACTGCGACATTCCCATTGTGCTCTATAATGTCCCCAAGAGGACAGGAATCGACCTGAAACCCGAATTGGTGGCTAAACTGTCCCGGACCAAGAACATCGTGGCCATAAAGGAGGCCAGTGGCAGCCTATCTCAGCAGTCTCAAATCATCGAGCAGACCCGGGGCAGCGACTTTGTGCTCCTCTCCGGTGACGACGACCTGACCCTGCCCACCATGTCCCTGGGCGCCCAGGGCGTGGTCTCAGTGGTGGCCAATGTAGCACCCAGAAAGACGGTGGCCATGGTTGATGCCATTCTTAAGGGAGACATGGAAAAGGCCAGGTCCCTGCACTACGAGCTGGCCCCCCTGGTGCGGGCCATGTTCCTGGAGACCAATCCCATTCCCGTAAAGACTGCTCAGAAGTATCTGGGGCTGGCCGGCGGACCCTTGCGGCTGCCTCTGGGGGCAATGGCTCCTGACAAGGAGTTGGCCCTCAAAGGAGTACTGGAGAGGCTGGGCGAGAGAGCATGACGCGCATCGCGATCACCGGTGCCCTGGGGCGGATGGGCACCCTGGTCATGCAGGAGGCGGCCAGGGCGGAAGATATGCAGCTCGTAGCTGGGCTGGATGCAATGGGCGCGGGCAGAATCCTCCCTGGAGGCATCGCTGTGCGGGATGCCTCTGAGTTGAAGGCGGCGCTCCAGGAGAGCAAACCCGATGTTCTCATCGACTTTACCATTGCCGGCGCTGCGGTGGAAAACGTATGTGTGGCCGCAGAAGTGGGTGTGGATCTGGTGGTGGGGACAACCGGGTTTTCAGCAGATCAGAACGCCAGGATGAGGGCGGCCATCGAGGGACGTGTGGCTGCGGTCATAACACCCAACTTCAGCGTGGGCGTAAACGTATTCTGGAAGCTTATTGCCGAGGCGGCAAAGTCTCTTCAGGATTATGACATAGAGATCATCGAAGCCCATCACAATCAGAAGAAGGACGCTCCCAGCGGCACAGCTCTGGCGGCGGTTTCGGCCATCAAGCAGGCCCTCGGCGACAGAGAGGTCGTTTATGGCCGGCAGGGCGTCATGCCGCGGGGAAAGGAGATTGCAGTTCACGCCGTTCGGGGCGGAGACATTGTGGGCGACCATACGGTGCTCTTCGCCGGCCCGGGCGAGAGGCTGGAGATCAAACATCAAGCCCACAGCAGAACGGCATTCGCCAGCGGGGCGGTGCGGGCGGCCCGGTGGGTGGCGGGCAAGAATCCCGGCATCTACAGCATGGCAGACGTCTTGCAGTCGAAATGAACTCAATTGAAGAGAAGGGCCGAATCCTAATTTTTGAGGGGCAGAGGCTGGAGCCGCTCTCAACGGAGAGGAATTTTGTCGGCTTTTGCAGCAGGTGCGAAGAGGGCCTGGAGAGCATTGCTTATCACGGCACAGAGAGCTTCTGGCTGGTCTCGGCCTGCTGCAAGAACGGGCATATGGTGCTGATGCGCTATGATCGGCAGTGGAACTGGCAGGAAGATATGGACCTGTTCGCCGGCAAAGAGAATGCGGCAGTGTCGTCTCTGAAGCGGGAGATGCTGGAGGCGGTCTTTACGGCAGCCGAGATCAGGGATATGCTGGCCTGCGAAAGGAAAGAAGTCTATGTGCGGCAGAACCTCTATCGGGCGCGGGCCAAGTTCGGGAAGTTCGAAAAGCTCTTCGGGATAAAGCTGGATCTCTAGGGCGCGCGCCTGCTCCTTCAATGTTTTCCGAAAATGCCATCTTTGTGAATTTTTTGTGTGTCCTCTGTCTGTTGTGGCGGAAGTCAGCTAGACCACTGGGCGGGACCTGGGATAAACGCATCCACCACAAAGGCACAAAGCCACAAAGGCGCACAAAGAACGAAAAGATCCGAATTGTTAATAGCGAAGAACCGCAAAGTCTCTGATTCTTCGCGTGAGGTCTGCATCCGATGCCTGTAGGGCATAGGTGTCTGCTGTGATTGTTTTCTTTTTTAGTTCTATCCCATCCGGGCCTTTTCCACCAGCTCCTTGGTCGTCACAAGCTTTGCGCCCTTCCCAACTGCATATTCGACGAATTTCTTGTAGGCATCGAGATACTCTCCCGACCCGGAGACGGTATTTGTAAAGACTGCTATCACAGACTCCCCTTTGCCGGATGCCTCATCGAAGCTATTCGCCAGCAGATCATACCACTGGGTGCCGTTGTAGCCTGCCTCTGCGGCAGCACTATCCAGCAGCCTCTGGCCAGAGCTGGCGCTGACCGGGACGACATAAAAGGCGAACCCATCCATCTGATAGGGGGCGGTCTTGCCCTGGCTCTGGGGGAGTCCTGCGTCGTCTACCAGATAGGATAGCTCCAGGTCGTCCAAGATCTGATAGGCGCTTGCATTGAATGAGTCCGGCTGGGGCAGATAGCCGGCCACTTTGAACTGCTTTCCTCCGCAGACATAGTCGTCCTCAACATATCTCTTGGACTTCCTCAGCCTGGCATCCTGATCTTCGAAGGAGACTGCCGGTTCACCGCTGCTCATCCCGGCCATGATAAGCTCGTGATTCTCTTTGGTGCCCAGCGCCGTGACGTAAAGCGGGTAGAACTTATTGGCGATATCGCCGGTGACGGCGATGGTTGCCATGAGCCCTCTGGAATCGACTTCATTGAGCAGATTGATGGTGGAGTTCATCTCCAGGTTCTCCCTCTCCGCCTGGCTCAATCCCTCTGCATCTGGAGACTGCTCCATTTTTATGATCAGATTCACCGATCCCGACTCGCCGGCGGCAATTGCACCTGCCAGCAGAAGCTGGGCCAGCAATAGGCCCAGGCCTGATATGAACAGTATTTTATTTAAGCCCATTTTCCATCCACCTCAATAGCATAATCCGTATTTTCTTCAAATTGTTTGCGCCTTTCATGCTAATAATACTTGTGGTTGTCGCGTAAAAGTAAAAGTCGCGCATAGAATTTATGCATATATTGATATTATAAATGTATAATTCATGAAGGGTCCTACTGATAATAAATATAATTATTTTGTTTTAGGATGCAAATACTGATTATAAGTAAGTACATTTCATAAGTATTTATTATACTATTTTGAAAATATTAAAATAAGTATGCCAGGCATAATTAATTAAATTATTACTACAGATTATGGCGAGAAGGTTCAAATAGAACGAGCCAGCCAAAGACTATCAGGTTATCAGAATTCGATATTTGGGGTGGCATGCATCGCAGTCCATTTGCTTCTGTCCGGGAATTATTCAAGAAAAAAGAAAAGAAGGTCTCAGATAAAACAAATAAATATTTAAAGTTGCGGAGACTGTCGCTGAGATCGGCGCCCGGTTGATGAAAGGCGATAGAGGCAATGGCGGCAGCGCTTGAGAACGGCGTTGAGGAGACATTGGGAAGGGACGCATTGCCGCCTTGAGGTGCGGATGATGATGGCCTGGTACAGAAAAGCGTAACAAGGAGGAAATATTGTGTCACTTCGCAACAAAGCGATAATATCAGCGTTATTATTTGCTTCGATTTGGTTGCTGGTGTGCCCTGTATTGGGCGCTGTAGCCGCGCCGCCGGGGCTGTCCGTAAACCAGCTAGTAACCTCCGGCCAGACGGTGACTCTTCAGGCACCTTCTGGTGACTACCTCTATCAATGGACCGCTGTAACGGGCGGATCCACCATCGGCGCCGGGACGTCGCAGAAGTTCACATTTAGCGCGCCCACCGTCAGCCAGGAGGAAGTCTCCAAGGCCGTCACCATCTCTCTGTACATTAGAACTACAGAGGGAGGTTGTGTCAATCAGACGACCACCGACATCAATGTCTATTCTCTGCCCGTATGCGGAATAAGCGGACCGGCAGAGGTCGGACCCTATGAGACCGCCACCTACAGCTACTCCGGCGGCACAACCGGGAAGCTGGCTTTTGAGTGGACGGTGGACGGCAAAAAGATAAACGGAGCGACTACAGAGAGCGTGAGCATAGACTGGAGCCAGTATGATCCGAGCAGGCACACCGTGGGAATGACGCTCACCAAGGATTACTCTGACGTGGCCCCCGGCTCGACCAGCCCATTCCGCAGCACGAGCTGTGAAATGTTGACCAATGTCACCTACACATCGGGATTGCTGGTCACCAAGCAGGCTACCCCTGCCACGGCTTCCGTGGGCCAGACGGTCACCTACACCTACAATGTGCAGAACACGGGGACAATCGGCATAAATTCCCTCTCTGTCAAGGACGACAAGCTGGGTGAGATCAAGCTCGACTCCAATACCCTACTGCCTGGAGCCACGCAGACGGCATCCACGACATACGTCGTAAAAGAGAGCGACCTGCCCGGACCTCTCAATAATACGGTTGTCGCTTCCGGCAAGGAGGACAGAACCAACAAGCAGGTCAGCTCTACAGCCAATGCCAGCGTGGCTTTGACATACAACGCCGCATTGACGCTCACCAAGGAGCCGTCTTCGGCAACGGCCAACGTGGGGGAGACTGTAACCTACACCTACACCATCAAGAACACCGGCGATGTCACCATAAAGGAATTGACCCTGAGCGACGACAAGCTGGGCGAGATAAAGATGGATAAGAAGTCCCTGGCCGCGGGAGAGACGGCAACAGTGACTGCTAGCCATCTTGTAGTCGAAACCGACCTGCCTGGACCCTTGACCAACACGGCCACTGTGCAGGGCAAAGACACCCAGGATAAAAGCGTTTCCGGCACGGCATCTGCGACCGTCGACTTGAGCTATACCTCAAGCCTGGCAGTAACCAAGAAGCCGTCTTCGGACAGCGCCGAAGTGGGAGACACGGTGACATACGAGTATGAGGTAAAGAATACCGGATCTGTCACCATCAACACCCTGGCTTTGGCCGATGACAGGCTCGGTGCTATAGGTCTGGACAAGACATCTCTTGCGGCAGGCGAGACGGCAAAAGGCACTTCCAGCTACCAGGTTGTTGAAGCGGATCTGCCTGGACCCCTGACCAATATTGCTACTGCCACAGGCACAGACATCCGGGGCGGCGCAGTCACTGGAGAGGCGACGGCCTCAGTGCAGCTCAATTACGCCGCATCACTGGCGGTCACCAAGACGCCTTCCGCCCAGACGGCAAATGTGGGCGAGACGGTAGTCTACCAGTATGCTGTCAAGAACACTGGGTCGATCATAATCAACACCCTTGCCCTGAGCGATGATAAGCTCGGTCCCATAACCCTGGACAAAACATCGCTGAATCCGGGAGAGTCGGCCACAGGATCTGCGTCTTACACCATCCAGCAGTCCGATCTGCCTGGCCCCCTGACCAACAAAGCCAGCGCCACGGCCACAGACCGGCTGGGTGGTGCGGTCACAGGAGAGGCTAGCGCCTCAGTCAAGCTGACATATGCCTCCACACTGGCTGTCACCAAGACGCCATCCTCTGCAACGGCAGCGGTCGGCGAGAGCATAACCTATCAGTATGTCGTCAGGAACACGGGAGATGTGACCGTCAGCGCTCTGTCCCTGATCGATGATAAGCTGGGAGCCGTCAGCCTGAATGTAGACTCTCTGGCCCCCGGCGAAGAAGCATCCGGATCGCTGACTCATGTCGTAGCGGAGTCTGATCTGCCCGGGCCGCTGGTCAACACTGCCAAAGCCTCGGCCACAGACAGCCAGGGCAAAGCAGTCAGCTCTGAGGCTAGCGCCAGCGTAGAGCTCACCTACACCGCCACTATCGATGTCGTCAAGACCGCTTCGCCAACCGAGGCCAAAGTGGGAGAGACCATCACCTATACCTACACAGTGAAGAACACGGGAACGGTGAGCCTCAAAGGCCTGAAGCTCTCCGACGACAGGCTCAAGGAGATCGAGGTTGATAAGACCGATCTGGCCCCCGGCGATACGGCCACGGGATTCGCCACATACATAGTATCCGAATCAGATCTGCCCGGACCTCTGGTAAATGTAGTGACGGCAGAAGCCAAGGACGCCGCCGGAAAGGATGTCTCCGGCCAGGCCACAGCCACAGTGACCCTCACCTACAGCGCCTCCATGGACGTAACCAAGACCGCGTCTCCAGCTGAGGCCAAGGTGGGCGAGACGGTAACCTACACCTACACTGTGAAGAATACGGGCGCTGTCACCCTCAAGGACCTGGCCCTCGCGGATGATAAGCTGGGAGAGATCAAGGTCAACAAGAAGGAGCTCGCACCGGGAGAATCCGCCACTGCGACCGCCACCCATCTGGTTGTTGAAGGCGATCTGCCCGGACCTCTGACCAATGTGGTGACCGTTACGGCCACGGACAGCCAGGGCAAGCCTCAAACCGGCACTGCTACGGCCGCTGTTCCACTTAGCTACACCGCGTCCCTGGAGGTCACCAAGGAGCCTGACGCCAAATCGGCAGCCATCGGTGAGAGCATCACCTACAAGTACGCTATCAAGAACACGGGAAGCGTCACTGTCAATGGTCTCTCTCTCTTGGACGACAAGCTGGGCGACATCAAGCCTGAGAAGGACACCTTAGCCCCAGGCGAGAGCACATCTGCCTCAGTCGATCACATCCTGGCGGAATCGGATCTGCCGAGCCCCCTGACCAACATCGTCACCGCCTCGGCCACGGACAGTCAGAATAAGCCGGTTTCATCCACTGCCACGGCATCCGTTGAGGTGACATATACCTCTGCCCTGGAATTGAGCAAGGTTGCGTCAACCAAGGAGGCCAGAGTGGGCGAGACTGTGACCTACACCTACAGCATAAAGAACAGCGGAACGGTCACCATCAGCTCGTTATCCCTGGTGGACGACTTGCTTGGAACCATCAGCCTGAAGGAGGTCTCGGTTGGGCCGGGCGAGACGGTCACGGGAACGGCTACCTATACCATTGCCGTTGCTGATGTGCCGGGACCAATAGTCAATAACGCCGTTGCCGCAGGCAAAGACCCCTCCGGAAATGATGTCAGCAGCAGCAAGGCCACAGAGACTGTCGCCATCACCCGCGATCCCATCACGCCGGAGCTTACCTGCGTCTCGGACAATGGGGATGGAACATATACGGCGTTCTTCGGCTACACCAATCCCAACAGCTATGCGGTAACTGTGGCTGAAGGAAACGACAACCGGTTCACTCCCCCGCCGGACAGCCGCGGCCAGCCCATCGTCTTTGAGCCGGGCAGCCAGACTGCAGTACTCTCCGTGGTCTCCGACGGCAATGCTCTGGTATGGCACCTGGACGGCAAGGTCGCAGAGGCCAACAAGAACTCGCAAGGGTGCTCGCAGGCCGGCTGCTCCCTGGACGGTCCGGAGGCCCTCTGCCGGAACAAGGAGGAGACCTATAGCTACACCGGCAAAGAGGACCCGCAGTTCAAGCAGGAATATGAATGGTCCATGGACGAGAAGGTCCTGGGCAGCGAAAAGAGCCTGGACATCTCCGGCAGCAGCTTTGAGCTGGGAGAGCATAAGCTTGTGGTGAAGGTAACCAGATACTACAAAGATATGCTCTGGTCGAAGGCCGAATGCAGCATGGACGTAAAGGTAATACCCGAGCCGTCCGCGGATATATCCATGGAGGAGGAGGGCTAAAAAAGTCCGTACTGGGAAATTGAGATGCAAAGTGCGGGGCGCATTTTGCCCGTTCTCGCGCCTGGGCAGCACTCGCTCAGGCGCATATTTTTTATAAAATATTATCAATATCTAATTTATGAAATAATATTACTCTGTTATTTTGATATTGTTTTTGCATCGGACTCCATAGTAATACATATAAAGATGTACGATACTTATATCAAATTAGAATATCAGGTCTCAATCTACTCAGTATCATACTCAGGTGTGGAAAATGACGCCTATTTGGGCATGGATCTCGTGTCTTATCATTGTCGCTCAGATCATTGCCCCATCCCAATGCGAGGAGTGGCCGCAATGCAAATTCCAGTGCCGGGCGAATGATGTCACTGTATCCCGCCTGTGGCTGGGCGACGATAAAGGAGAAGCCTTTGCGGCGCAGGGGGTAGCGCAGTCCTGCTACCTCTGGGGGCAGTTTCACAATAACGCCAATTCGCCTCGCTATGCCGTAATTTTGCTGGCCGACCTGCTGGTCAACGGCTCAGTGGTTCGATCATTCTATGATGACGGCCTGTGCGTCCTGGACAGCATTGAGGCCAAGGCCACCCAGAGCTATCCGCTCTGCAATCTCGTCTGGACCGGCGGGGAGACGGCAACGCTAAGCAGGCTGGTTCTGAGCTGGGAGACGGCGGCGGGCACAGATTGCAGCCAGGCGAGCCGAAGGTGCAGCAACCGCAATACCAAATGCTACAGCAGCCAGGAGGTAGCCGTACAGGTGCCCCTTATAGCCTCCTTTTCGGCAGATATGGGGGATTGCTCCTCCGGCAGGGCGGCCTTATATGACCGAACCTCAGGGGGCATAGGGCCTTACATTTATGATTGGGATTTTGGGGACGGCTCTCAAAGCCGGGACAATAGCCCCGTACATATCTTCGCCGCTGCCGGGGACTACATGGTGAGATTGCAGGTCTCCGATCAATCCGGCACTGTTTCCACATTCAGCCGGCAGATTTCGGTTAAAGATTGCTCATGTCGCATATCCGGCGAAGGTCACGCCTGTTTGCACAAGGTTGGAACCTACTGGGCGGAATTTTCTGGCGGGTCTCCTGACCGGGTGCACTGGATGCTCGACGGAGGGGTGATTGGCCCGGGAGAAACGCATGACGAAGCTGGTCATGGTGAGAACGGAGAGATCGAAGGCGGCTCCGAAGAGCGCGAAGAAAGGGATGAAGAGATAGAGGCCGGGGAGAGCAGCATAGAGATCGACTGGAGCAATTATGGGCCGGGACTGCACGATCTGCGGGCATATGTGATGGCAAAAGATGAAACGGTAGCCGCTCAGTGCAATATCACAGTGCATGTTCTCACTGAGCCGGTGGCCACGATCAGCCTGTTGCCGTGAGGGATCAATTGAGGATAACTGGAGACATCCGAACATCTGCCGCTGCAATAGCTCTGGTCCTGGCATTTTTATTGATCTATCCTGCCCTGGCAGCCGATATGCCCTCGGAGGTTACTTCCGGCAGCACCGTCACCTTCACCGCTCAAAACCTCTCCCAGGACGACCTGATAATTGAGTGGCGAGCGTCGCAGGGAAGCCCTTTAACCGCTTCCGGCACAGCCCTCGTCTGGACGGCCCCTGCGGTATCTTCTCCCCAGAGCGTGAGCATAGTTCTCACTCTTTACAGCCCGGATGGCTGCAGCAGGACCTATGTCAAAAGCCTTCAGGTAGTTTCCAGGTCCACTGCTAGGATCGGCCTGATCAAGGACTGCCGCTTCTCCTCTCCGGCCCGAATTGGAGATCAGGTAACTTACACCTATAACATAAGCAACCTGGGAGACCTGCCGCTCTCTGGCGTCAATCTCAGCGATGCTCAGAACTGGGGGCCGGACTGCCGGCCTGCTTACACCAGCGGAGACGATGGAGACGGCATACTGGAAAGGGGGGAGTCGTGGTGGTATGAGTGCAGGTACACCATCGCCGATCCGGACGACTATCTGCTGCGCATAATGGATAGCAAGAGCAGCTCCGCATCCATGGCCGGGACGATAGATCATCTGCTGGAGATGAGAGGCCGCCTGGAGATCATGATGGAGGGCCTGCGCCGGGCGGAAGGCCGGTTTGACAAAGGGATCGCCCGGCTCACTGTCAGCCCTGAGACCCAGGACGGCAGGAGCTATACCAATTACAGCTATATCAATGAAGTAACCGGCGAGTCCCTCTGTCGCATAGTGGACGGCAGCGGCAATCTGAACCGCTCGATATACTATGATCCCGTCCCCGGTGCCGTGCTTTCCAGGCAGCAGTCGGCAGCTGGAAAGATGCTGTCGGAGGTGATCTATTATCCTCCGCCGGAGACCAAAGAGTATCTCAAGATAGAGTATGACATCCCGGCTAAAGGGTACAGGACATATACCATAATTGACTATAAGACCGGGGACACCTTGTTGCTGGTTGTCGATTCACTGGGTAACATATTGAACAAGGAGTACAGGATAACTCCGGGGTATAAGCCCTATGAAGAGAGATACTTTTTGAAAAATACTGCTACAGTAACTGCTGCCTCCGAAGATGGGACGGTTGTGTCTGATCGTGATTCGTATACGCTGGAGGTCCTCCGTCCCATGCCGATCTTATCAATCACCAAGATTCCTCAGGAGAGCATAGTCAATCCCGGTGATACTATAAATTATACGATTTTATATGAGAACATAGGCCACGCCGATGCCCAAGGGGTGGTGGTGAGGGAGATCTATGATAAGATGCTATCCATTTTATGGGCTGAACCGCCGCCCGATCCGGGAACGGTCGACCGCTGGACGGTACAGGATCTCAGGGCTGGGGAGACGGGCATCATCAGAATTTCGACTGTGGTCAGCCCGGATGCCACTGCCGGGTCACAGATAACCAATAAGGTGGAGATCGCCATCGAGCCCATCTCCTCCAACAGCTCCGTGAGCGTCGTCAACACCACTGTATCCGGCAGCTACCTCAACATCAGCAAGGAGGCCTCTCGAGAGGTCATCAGCCCGGATGATCCTGAGCCTTTTTCCTACACCATTAAATACGGAAATTTTGGCAAAGACAGGCAGCAGAATGTAACCATTCACGACTGGCTGGACCAAAATGTCGAATATATCGGCTTTGTTGCCCATCCGTCCCTGGCGGTCTCCCTGGAAGGAGAGCATCTGCAGTGGTACTGCGGAGACCTTGATGCCGGTCAGGAAGGGACAATCGAGATCAAAGTGAAGGCCAGGAGCAGGGCGGAGATGGCAGGGCACGGCAATGCCACATCCATCGTCAACCGATACAGAATAGACTCCTCCAATAAGCAGGGCACCATGAAATCCCTGGAGACTCTGCTGGTCCGCTCTCTGTGGATCAATAAGACCACTGACAGGAGATCGTACAATCCGGATGAGAATATCACTTATTTAATTAAGTACGGCAACTCGCTATCAATTCCGGCGAGCAGCGTAGCGGTCACCGACATTCTGCCACAGGTCGATTTCATCGATGCCTCGCCCGCGCCCACATCGATCAACGGCCATAACCTGACCTGGACCGTACGCGCTCTTGAGGGGGGAGCGGTCGGGGCCATCACATTGACCGTCCACATCCCCCGGGGATCGGCTGCCGGTTTTTCTGAGACGTCATCTGTTCGGGGTGAAGGATATGTCTATTCCCGAAAGGGATTTTCCACCGAGGAGAAGGTGGACAGCCTGGTAAACACAGTCACAATATCGGGATACTATGGCCAGTCCGGACATCGCTACAATGATTCGAGCCGGGCAATTGCTACCATTGCCGGTTACGCGGGAACGCAGGCCGGCTTTGTGGAGCACGGCAGCGGACAGTATCAGGAGGATTCGCAGAGCAGCATGAATCAGGCCAACAGAAGCGTATATCTGCAAAAGGATATCTTCGCCGCGCATAAGGCGACCGAGTTTTCCCTGCCGGGAAACAGGAGCATCAAATACGCCTCCACCTGGTCGGAGCAGAGCAGAGTTGAGAACAGGGTCCTGGGAGATATCGTCACCGAGAAATACACCTACGGCCAGGCCATAGACAGGAACAGCTCTTTTCATGCCGATATGAATGAGACGGTTTATGATTCAGAGGGCGATTTCACCTCCGGGCTATTTCGGATGAGCTACAAAAAGCAGCCTGCGTGCAGCCGGGAAGCCGCCCAGGAGATCGATGAGAACTATCACGGCAGCTTCCGCATAGAAGAGAGCCTGGACTCCTACGGCGAGAGCGTAAAATTCGCCAAGGCCGCCAAAGGAAAGGGATTCGTCTCCTCGGATAAGAGGGCGGCAGGAGAGCAGAGGTCCTATGAATCGGGAAGCGGCTACTATTCCTCTCAGGAGGAGGCCCAGCAACAGTTTGTGGAAAAGGATATGAAAGCGATCTATGCTCCCACCAGTGCGCTGGCAGGGGGCAGGAATGTCAATTATTCCGGATTATGGAGCGAGGGCACGTGGACCGCCCATCCCGGCAAGCATATCATCCTCAGCGAGGCTATCTCCCAGGCGGTCTCATTGGATATGGAGGCTGCCATGGAGAAGACCTCCCTTTCCATGCTGGGAGAGTTCAACGGAACCCTTGACCTCGATGTCCAGGCCGGGGCGGGGATGGGCGTGGAGCAGAGGCTCCTGGGTGCTTTCCAGACGGATACGGCCATCAGCATCTATTCCGCCCCTCGCCACCTCTATTCCCATGTCAATGTCAGTCAGAACGCCACCATGCTGGATGAGCAGACGGCGCTATTCTGGATCAATGTGACCAACGACGGCAACAAGAAGCTGGGCCGGATAAATGTCACAGATATCCTGCCGGAGGGGCTGGACTACATCAACTCCAGCATCCGGCCCAAGGCCAAAGGGCAGATGATCAACTGGAGCATACCCTCCCTGGAGATCAGCCGGACTTTGACCATTAAGCTGAGGGCCAGGATCAACAGCAGCCACGAAGAGAGCGGCAGCGGCGGTTACGTCAATTTCGTCAGGGTGAGGACGGTGTCAGGAGAGAGCATTCTTGAGGCAGTGAGCAGCCTCTTCTTTGAGGCCTTCTACCAGCCGCTGCCCTGCTGCCCGGCGAATGCTAAGGCCGCCAATGCCAGCGCCATCTTCAAGGCCGCAGTGGTCAGGGACAACTGGGGAGACTGGAATCCCTCTCCCTGCTTCGCCCTCAACGGCAGCATGACGGAGTGCTCGGCGCTGCGGGACGAATACTACGATGAGCTGGAGAAGAATATGACGCAGTGCTGCGCCTCGAATTACGAGGTGCCTTGAGGGCAATCTGAGCTGAGGATCAAACAAAGCCTAATGATTCTTTTCCTCTGTGTCTCTGCGCCTCTGTGGTTTAGTTAGTAGTAACCGACAATTAAGCCTAATGCTACTGAACAAAACCACAGAGGCACAGAGGCACAGAGACCCGGAACCATTTCACACGAACTCAACTGTGCAGCACTCCCTGTTTACCGCCACGTCCTCAGCATTGGGCAGCTTGGTGAGGGTGACAGAGAGCCGTCCGTCGGCAGGTATCCTGTCTGCCGGGATCATCAGATAGCCGGTGGTCTGGTATCCCCAGCCCTGGGTGTCGGCGGGCATCTGCATTTCATGGTGGGCGTTCTTCAAAGCAACAGTTGAATTCCTGCTGCCGGAACTGGTGGCGTAGGCGATCCTGACGTCGGTGGAGTATCCGCTGCCTCCGCCCAAGCCGGATGGGCGGGTGACCAGGGGGGTGAGGTAGATGAACAGCTTTCTGTCGGCGGGCAGGCCATAGAAATTCCAGGTTGCCGACTGCCCCGGCTGGGTGAGCCAGGTCCAGCCGGAGATGAATTTGTCGGAGGTGACGGAATAGTCCATATCATCTGCCACAGAGGCGACATTCACCGGGCCGAAATGGCTGATGGTCGAGGCGGCGGTTGTTCCGGGATAGCCGGTCCCTGGATGGGGCTCTGTGCTGCCGGAGGAGGCGCCCGTTTCTGCCGAATAATTGCCGTCGGCTGCTACGGCTGTCCAGACGTAGCCCTTCGGGCAGAGCCATTCCTGCGGGGAGGCGTTGGCAGGCATGCCCCGCCAGCCGGCGGGCAGGGCGTTTGCAGAGTCCGGGGCAAATGAGCATTGCCCCGCGGCGTCATTTACCACCATGCTCCGGCAGTCGCCCGCGACTCCGGAGTGGCCCTCTGTGCAGCAATGGGCGGCCTGGAAGGGGGTGCAGTTGCCGCGCACGTCGACCGATGTGTAGCCCTCCGGGCAGGAGGAGCCCTCAGGCAGAGCCGACCAGCCCTGGGGCGGGGTGCAGTCCATGCACTCGTCGCCGGGCAGGAAATCAGAGCACTGCATCAGGTCGTCATTAACGATCAACTGGGTGGGCAGGGGGGCGGCGGCGGCGAGGCCGACCAGGAAAAGGATTGATAGGGCGAAGGCAAAGATCTTCATGCATAATCATTGGCAGTGGGGGTATATTGTGTTTCTGCTCGAAAGAAATGAAATTACCGGGGCGGGCGCGCGAAAAATACTATATCCAAGGAGAGGGATGAAGGATGCGGTGAAAGAGCATCAGCACATCGAATGGAAAGAGAAGTGGCGGGACGAATACTTAAAGTGGATTTGCGGCTTTGCCAATGCCGAGGGCGGCGTGCTGGTCATCGGGCGCAATGATCGGGGTGAGGTGGTCGGCCTGAAGGACGCGGCCAAGCTCATGGCAGACCTGCCCAACAAGGTGCGTGATGTCCTGGGCATACTGGTGGATGTCAACCTCCGGGATGAGGCGGGGCGGGCATATCTGGAGCTGGTGGTCTCGCCCTATCCCAATCCCATCAGCTACAAGGGCGAGTATTACTATCGCAGCGGCAGCACCAACCAATTTCTCAAAGGCGCGGCGCTGGATCGATTTCTGTTGAGAAGGCACGGCAGAACCTGGGATGCCTCTCCGCTGCCGGGGGTGACGCTGGCTGATCTGGACGCGGGGGCCCTGAAGACTTTCCGCAGACTGGCCCAAAAGAGCCAGCGCCTGCCGGAGAGCGTGCAGGACGAGCCGGACTCGACATTGCTCGAAAAACTACACCTGGTGGATGGTCGCTATCTGACTCATGCCGCAGCCCTGCTTTTTCACCCGGAGCCGGAGCGATTCTTCACCGGGGCTTATGTGAAGATCGGCTACTTTGAGAGCAACGTCGATTTGCGTTATCAGGATGAAGCGGCAGGCACGCTGATCTCCCAGGTGAACCTGACCATCGAGATACTGAAAGCCAAGTATCTGAAGGCCTGGATTACTTACGACGGTCTGCAGCGCATTGAGACTTGGCCGCTGCCCATGCCTGCGCTGCGGGAAGCAGTTCTCAATGCGGTGATTCATAAAGATTACACCACCGGCACACCCATCCAGATCAGCGTCTATCCGGATAAGCTGATGATCTGGAATCCTGGCGAACTGCCCCCCGATTGGACGGTGGAAAAACTGCTGGGCAAACATGCCTCCATCCCCTTCAATCCAAATATTGCCAATGTGTTCTTCCGGGCAGGGATGATTGAAGCCTGGGGCCGAGGCATCGAAAGGATCATGCAAGCCTGCAAAGAGGCGGGTACACCTGAGCCGGAGGTAAAGTATGAACAGACGGGTTTGTGGATGGTGTTTCCTTTTAGGGTCAGACAGACCGTAGCAGAGGCAGCAATTCCTCAAGAAACTACCCAAGAAACTACCCAAGAAACTACCCAAGAAAAGATCCTCGCGCTGCTCAGCGCACAGCCGACCATCACACGCAAGGAGCTGGCTGCCAGGATCGGCCTCAGCGCGGACGGCATCAAGTATCACATGGAAATTATGAAATCAGTCGGATTGATCCGACACGTCGGGTCCACCAAGGCAGGCCATTGGGAGATCTTGAAGTGAGCACCATCGACAAAACCGAGTGCGTCACGCAGAGCCGCGTCATCACTCTCTTCCGTGATGAGTTGGGCTATTGCTCTCTCGGCTTCTAACCAGGTTAGCTTTCAAGGTTCGAAGTTCTATGCTTAAAACGGCTCTCCGCTATTTCCTATGGGTATTGGCATTTCCATCTCTGTGAGTCCTCTGTGCGCTTCTAATGTCTCTGTGGTGGAAGTCCGTTTGTAAAAGGCCATAACTAGAGGCTAACGTTTTTCACTACAGAGAAACGATCATGATGCAAATGCAACTATGGACTGAGAGGCCATAGCCTCCTCAGCCCGAAATCCATCTCGCCCCTAATCCCGGCTCCTCTCCTTGTCCACCCTCATCTGGTGGCGGTACATGATGGCCAGAGCATCAGCCACCTGCTCCGGCGTGGAGAACACGGGGATGCCCGCCTTCTCCATCTTGATCACATCGGGCATGGCAAACTCCTTTCCTGCGACGCAGGCGATGATGGGCTTGCCCCGATAGTCCACGCTCCTTAAGGCCTCCACGTAGCTGTCCAGGATCTCGGCCTGCAGCACCACTATGAAGCTTCCCACGTCCTCGCTGTCGACGCCGATCTCAATGGTCCTCTTCACAGTCTCCGCATCCTGGCTGAATGTGTAGTCCACAGGATTCATGCCGCAGACGTAATCGGGCAGGAGCTTTTTGAGCCTGTCTTTGAGGTGCGGCTCCAGCTCAGCGAGACGCATGCCGTTGTCGGTGATGGCGTCCGCAGCGATGACTCCCAGAGACCCCGCGTAGGTTATGATGAACACCCCCTCCCGGTCCGGCATGGGCTGCTTGGAGATGGCACGGGCCAGGTTGAACATGTGCTCATAATCGCGCGCCCGGATGATGCCCGACTGGCGGAAGGCAGCGCTGAATATGAGGTCGTTACCCGCCAGCGACGCCGTATGTGAGGCGACGGCTTTCTTGCCGGCATCCGTGCGCCCGGACTTGAGGACCACAATGGGCTTTTCCAGCGTCACCTTGCGGGCCACATCGATGAAGCGCCTGCCGCCCTTGACCGACTCCAGGTACATGCAGATGACATTGATGTAGTCATCCTGAGACACAGCCTCCAGGATGTCCGTCTCATTGATGTCCAGCTTGTTGCCGATGGTGGCGATGATGCCAAAGTCCATGATGTGCCGCAAGCCCCAGAGCATGCCGGCGGCGCAGACGCCCGCCTGGGAGACCAGGCCGATGTTGCCCATGGAGAGGGCATCCACAATGCCAATGGACTGAACCATGCTGCAATGGGTGTTGATGATTCCCGAGCAGTTGGGGCCGAGCAGCCGAACGCCATATCTGTCGGCAATGGCCTTCATGGCCAGCTCGATCTTCTTGCCCTCCTCGCCAAGCTCCGCAAAGCCGGCGCTCTCCACCACGATGTAGCGCACGCCGCACTTGCAGCACTCCTCGACCACATCCGGCGTTACGCCTGCCGAGACCAGGATGATGGCTACGTCCACCGGCTCGGGAACGGCGCTGATGCTGGGATAGGCCTTGCAGCCGTGAATCTCGTCGGCCCGGGGATTGATGGGATACAGCTTTCCCTGGAACTTGTGGCTGACCAGATTGGTAAAGACATTCCAGCCCAATTTTCCCGGAGTGCCGGAGGCCCCGATGACGGCAATGCTGCGGGGATAGAAGAGGTCATGCAGGTCCTGGCTGGCCGGAGCGGGCGGCTGCTTCCAGGGCTCGCCTAGGATGAGGCGCGCATCGGCCACAGTGTAGCCCTGGGGATAGAGGAACACGGGATTCATGTCCATCTCGGCGATGTCCTGGTTGTCCATGACAAAATCGGAGACCGAGAGGAGCAGCTTCTCCAGAGCCTCTATGTCTGCCGCCCGGCCGCGATAGCCCCGCAGCAGGGCATAGCCCCGAACCTCCTGGATCATCTCTCTCGCGTCCGATGCCGTGATGGGAATGGAGCGGAAGGAGACATCCTTCAAAACCTCCACGAACACTCCCCCCAGGCCGAACATCAGCATCGGCCCGAATGTGGCGTCATTGGCGACGCCGATGATGGCCTCGATGCCGGGCTCGGCCATCCTCTGCACCGAAATTCCGGCGATATTCCTGCCGGAGAAGGCGGCGGCAATCCCGGCGTAGGCGCTCCTCACTCCAACCTCATCGGCTATGTTGAGGACCACGCCACCGGCGTCCGACTTGTGGACCACATCAGGTGACAGCACCTTCATGGCCACCGGACAGCCCAGGGAACGGAAGATCTGCACTGCCTGATCGGCGGTCTGCGCCACCGCGGATCCGGTGGTGGTGATGCCCAGGCTTTCTAAAACGGCTTTGCTCTCATGCTCCATCAGGTAAGTTCTGCCCTGCCCCTTTGCCTGATCAATGACATCTCGATATTGCTTTGCCATTTTGACCCCGAAATAAAGCTATATCTCGTGAGACTTCGCTTTTCCTTTAACCGTGGCCGATAGGTGGCCGATAGCTTAAAAAGCTTGCCCGACTTATTAAATTTTTACAATATATTTTTTGGCGGAGGCGATGCACTTATCTCAGATAAACGCCCAGTTATAGCACATGGATACGGAAATCGTCCAGGTTATTCTCGAAAAGGAGCCCTCCGTCAAGAATCCCATACTGATAGAGGGATTTCCGGGAATCGGCCTGGTAGGCAACATCGCCAGCCAGTACATAGTCAATGAGCTGAAGATGACGTACCTTGGGGCCATGAGTTCCAAGTACTTCCCGCCCCTGGCAGTGCTTTTGGGTGGGGTGGTGAACATGCCGGTGAGAATCTACGAGGACGCCGGAAAGGGCATAATCATCCTCACCGCTGACATACCCGTCCATCCCCTGGCCTCCTATGAGATCGGCAGGGAGATCGTGTCCTGGGCCCAGTCCATCGGCGCCCGGGAGATGATCTGCCTTGCCGGCATAACCGTCATGGGAGACGAGCACCGCGTCTTCGGGGCGGCCAGCCGGCAGGAGCTTTTGGAGAAGATCAAAGACAAGGCGGAGATATTTGAGCTGGGCACCATCACCGGCATCACCGGCAGCATCATGAACGAGTGCCGCATCAAGAATATGCCGGCCATATGTCTTTTGGGGGAGACGTCCTCCACGGAGCCGGATCCCAGGGCGGCAGTGGCCACCCTCGAGACCCTCAACAGGATATACGACCTGGGCATAAGCACCGGCAAGCTCTCCGAGCAGGCAGAGCAGATTGAGGTGCAGATGGCTCAACTCTCTCAGCAGATGAAGGCGGCAGGCGCCGATGAACAGCAGACCCAGATGCCCAAAGAGTTCCCCATGTACGGGTGATGCAAGATGAACTACATTTCACTGACGGGATTGTCCAAGCATGTCCTCAAGGAGCTCTCCGCGGCCAGGGTACGGACGGTGGAGATCAGGAGCCCCAACAACTTCTTCGCCCTGCTCGCTGCCCAGCCGGGAGACCGCATATTCCTGACGGATAGCAGCGCCCCGGATATCGTGCCCGGCACGGTGGGCCTCATCGCTGTCATCCGGGCTCTTCAGACCATCACCCACCGGACGGTTCAGTCCAGCCAGGACTACTACGAGGAGCGGGAGGCCCAGGCTGCCAGAGTGCAACTGCAACTGATGGCCGTGGGAAGGGTAAGAAGGATCACCAACTTCGAGCCGGGAACGCCCCTCACGCTGGATGTGGATGAGGTCAGATACTGCGACGCCCGCTAGGCCTGAGAGGGTGCTGCTGGTCACAGGCAGGCTGGCAAAAGAGCAGGTCATCGAGGCAGCACGCTGTTTCGGCGGCGGAGCGGAGGTGCTGGTGGCAGACCTGGATGTGGCCGCCTTCATAACCCCGCAGATGCTGCTGGTCGCTGCTCCTCGGGGCTATGATCTCATACTCATTGCTGGCAGCGTCACCGCCGACTTTCGGGAGGTGGAAGAGGAGCTGAAGACCCCTGTCAGGCTCGGCCCCAAACATGCCGCGGACATAAGGTTCGTCCTCGATCATCTGCATGATTTCGAGCTGTCCACCACGGTCCCGGCCTGCGTTCTCATGCAGGAGAGGCTGAGAAGGGATGCCCTCTCTTTAGTGGAGCGGCTGGAAGAGCAGGCGTCGTGGCTGATGAAGGTCCGGGGGCGAAAGGTCGGAGGCGGATCGCGCATGAAGGTCCTGGCCGAGATCGTGGATGCAGCCCGGCTGACGCCGGCCGCCCTGGCCGACAGGATTCGCTACTATGAAGAGCAGGGCGCAGATATGATCGACCTGGGCCTCTCCCTGGATGCAAACTGTGGGCAGGTGGAGGCGGCAGTGGGCCTGGCCCGGCGGGCTACGGACCTGCCCATAAGCATCGACACCCTCCGGCCCGACCTGATCCTGTCCGGCATCAGGGCGGGCGTGGACCTGGTGCTCAGCCTGGACGGGGGAAACCTTCCCCTGGTGGGCGAAGCGGTGGCCCATGCGGGCCTGCCGGCGGTGGTCATCTCCGGCCCCGGCCCGGCGAGCCTGGAGGAGAACCTGGCCAAGGCCGCGAGCCTGGGCATCTCCGCCATAGCCGATCCGGTTCTGGAGCCGCCCCTGCTGGGCCTGGCCGCCTCCCTGAACAGATACCTGCTCTTTCATGAGTCTCACCCCTCCATCCCCCTTTTCTTCGGAGCGGGCAATGTGACCGAGCTATTGGACGCCGATACAGGAGGGGTCAACGCCCTGCTGGCCGCCCTGTCGGCGGAGGTGGGGGGCAGCATCCTCTTCACTCCGGAGTACAGCGCCAAGGCGGCGGGGTCGGTGGGTGAGCTGGCCACGGCCTCCAGGATGATGCTCCTGGCGGGGTCGCGTCGTTCTCCTCCCAAGGACCTGGGGCTGGACGGGCTGGTCCTCAAGGAGAAGAGGCGGCTGGCGGAGGAGCCCATGCCGGCTGACGCCATTGATGCCCAGGCTGGCCAATCGCGCCGGTTTATGGAGGACGGGGCTGGCTCCTTCAGGATATTCATATCCGGTGAGAGGATCGTCGCCCAAAATGCAGAGACGGCCATATCGGGCAAGTCCGCCAAGAGCATCCTGAATGCCATCATCGACCGCCGTCTGGTCAGCCGCCTGGATCATGCCGGCTACCTGGGCCGCGAACTGGAGAGGGCTGAGACGGCCCTGCGGCTGAAAAGGGGCTACATCCAGGACGAGCCCCTCTGGCCGGCAGAGAAGAGTTAAATAATCAGCATGTGACCATGAGGCCGATGAATTCCAAGGCTTTCGCTATCTTCGTAGGCGCTATTATGGTCGTCTCCGCCTTTGCCGGTTTCGTGCTGAGGGGGAGCGATCAGGAAGGGACCGTGGTTGTTGCATCCGGGAGCGACTCCCTGCAAACCTTCGGGGTGCAGGGACGGCTGGTTGACTGGAACTTTGACGGACTGGGGGACGTTCTGGAGCTCTCTCCCCAAAATACGGTCATTGCATACTGGATCAATGTCACAGTATCGCAGAACCTGAGCAGTATCGCGGCATCAGCTCTTCCTCAGTCCATCGGCCTGCTCTACGGCAGCCAGCTTTACAGCACACCCATTGAAAGGCTGGCCAATATCAACTTCAACGGCACCTGGACGGAGCTGCACTGGATCAAGCCCTATCCGGTCAACTACGACGGCCTGGTCATACCGTATGAAAATTACATGATGATCCCCACAGGGGCCGATTATGTCAGAGTCCTGGGCAGGCCCGCCGTCTTCGGCTCGCAGGAATCGGTGGAAAAGGTCATAGATGTGGTCTCAGGAGGTCTGTCGGCCCAGGAGGAGTTCTCCCTGGCGGGTGGCGAGCAGGCTGACTTGCAGGTCGCGGCACTTGGAAGCGGCGGCGAGGCCATGCCTCTCTCCGGCGCATACAGGGAGTTCTATCTGGGAGTAAGCTCACCCCGGGAGGGAGAAGGCTATTATGTCTCAGCCAAATTGCTCCAGCCCGAGGGCAGCGCCGCTGGCAAGGCCAGGGATATCGCCTCCTCGAACAATCTCAGCTTCTCACAGTCCGGCGAGACGGCACAGGCATCCGGGCTCGTTCCGGAGGAGAGGCTACAGGGTGTGCTCACGGCTCTTCTCGGGCCGTAGCGCAACCTTTTTACATGTGAAGCTTATGGCATTCCTAGTTTATTCACCAAATGAAAAGCCCCGATACGTTAGGCGCTTTTGCGATGAATGATGATGGGCGAAGAGCCCGGAAGGAGACAGAATTATGGCAAGACCGATATTTGTAAGATTTGATGTTCCTGCAGAGCTGGCATCCAAGTCCCTTGAGGCCCTGGAGCTGGCTCGCGATACCGGCAGAATCAAGAAGGGAACCAATGAAGCCACCAAGGCCATCGAACGCGGCGTGGCCCGCCTGGTAATTGTAGGCGAAGACGTCATGCCCCCGGAGATCGTGGCCCATATTCCCGCCCTCTGCGAAGAGAAGAAGACGCCCTATATCTACGTCAAGAAGCAGAGCGAGCTTGGCGCAGCAGCGGGCCTGGGCGTGAAGAGCGCAGCCGCAGCCATTGTCGAGCCCGGCAAGGGCAAAGAGCTGCTTGATGAGATTGTGCAGAAAGTCTCTGCCCTGAAGTAGGTGATATCCGATGGAGGATGAGAACGGCATTCCGGCAGAGGTCATCGAGGTCATCGGCGTTACTGGCATGCATGGCGAGGCGACGCAGATCAAGTGCCGTATCCTGGAAGGCAATAACAAAGGCCGCATCATCACCAGGAACTGCATGGGACCCATACGCATGGGCGATGTCCTGATGCTGCTGGAGACGGCCAGAGAGGCCAAGAAGCTTACCAGCAGGTGATGGAAGATGGAAGAGAGAAAGTGCAGCTTCTGCAACAAGACCATCGAGCCGGGCACAGGCAAGCTCTATGCCAAGAAGGACGGCACGGTCTTTTACTTCTGCTCAGCCAAATGCGAGAACAACGTGGCCCTGGGCCGCGTGACCAGAAGGATCAAGTGGGCCAGAAAGGGGGCATAAGGCCTGGCGGAGATGGAAAGGACATTTATCATGGTCAAGCCCGACGGCGTGCAGCGGGGCCTTATCGGCAAGATCCTGCAGCGCGTTGAGGAGAAGGGCTTCAAGATCGTGGCCATGAGGTTGGCGACGATGCCGGTGGAGAAGGCCAAAGAGCACTACGCCGAGCACGTCGGCAAGAAGTTCTACCAGGATCTGGTGGACTTTATCACCTCTGGGCCGTCTGTGGCCATGGTGGTGGAGGGCCGGGGGGCTATCGCCGCCATGAGGAAGATGAACGGAGCCACCAATCCCGTAGATGCCGTTCCCGGAACCATCCGGGGCGACTATGCCATTGAGACGGGACGGAATGTGGTGCACGGATCAGATTCTGCCGCATCGGCAGCTCGCGAGATTGCGCTCCACTTCGCTGCCCACGAGTTGGTGGACTATAAGCGAATTGATGAAGCATGGCTCTATGAGTGAGGTGGACGGCAAGGCAGGGCGGGCGCGCCCTGCCTCCTTTCATAGGAGCCTTTAAATTCTTAAAAAATAAAAAGCATTTTTCGGAATAACTTCCTTCGAGAAGCGATCGCTATGCAACAGAAGTCCAAAAAGTCCGGCAAAGCCAATGGGTCCCAGTCCAATCTCAGGACGCCGATTGTAGTGGTGATGGGGCATGTGGACCACGGCAAGACCACCCTTCTGGACAAGATTCGGGGAACGGCCGTTGCCAAGGGCGAGGCCGGCCTGATCACCCAGCACATCGGAGCCACGGAGGTGCCGCTGGATGTGGTGCAGGAGTTCTGCGGATCGCACTTCGGAAAGGAGATGCAGATTCCGGGGCTGCTTTTCATTGACACTCCAGGCCATCATGCTTTCACCTCCATGAGGAGCCGGGGCGGCTCGCTCGCCGACCTGGCCGTGCTCATCGTGGACGTCAATGAGGGCTTTCAGCCCCAGACCATTGAGTCCCTGGGAATTCTCAAGCGCTTCAAGACCCCCTTTGTGGTGGCCGCGAATAAGATGGACCGCATCGGCGGCTGGCATGCTTCGCCCAATGCTCCCTTCTCCAAGAGCTTCAAAGCCCAGAGCGAGAGGGTGACGGAGGCGCTGGATACCAAGCTGTACGAACTGGTGGGAGAGCTTTACAAATACGGCTTTGACGGGGACAGATACGACCGCATCCCCGACTTCACCCGGACGGTGGGGATCGTCCCCATCAGCGCCGTCACCGGGGAGGGTGTGCCCGACCTGCTCATGATGCTGGTGGGCCTGGCCCAGAGGTTTTTGAAGGAGAACCTCAAGCTGACCGCCAGCGGTCCGGGGGTTGGAACCATCCTGGAGGTCAAGGAGGAGAAGGGCCTGGGCACCACGTTGGATGTCATACTCTACAACGGGGAGTTCAAATCCGGAGATACGGTTATCGTGGGAACATCTCACGAGCCCATTGTCACCAAGATCAGGGCTCTTCTAAAGCCCAAGCCTCTGGCGGAGATCAGGAGCGAGGAGAGGTTTCTGCCGGTCAAGCATGTGGTCGCGGCCTCAGGGGTGAAGGTGGCGGCTCCCAAGCTGGAGAGCGCTCTCGCGGGATCGACCATCCGGGTGGTATCATCTCCGGAGGAGCTTGAGGCTCTCACTGAGCAGCTCAAGTCCGAGCTGGAGGCGGTGAGGATAGA
>Ga0116171_10001037_pt1 | contig 28707 bp, 19 predicted proteins | sample AD_JPNHW2_MetaG_FD_89798 | JGI IMG/M metagenome (GOLD analysis project Ga0116171, IMG submission 89798) | Active sludge microbial communities of municipal wastewater-treating anaerobic digesters from Japan - AD_JPNHW2_MetaG | ecosystem: Engineered > Bioreactor > Anaerobic > Digestate | place...
CCCATCACCGTTACCATCAAGCTTCTTCCCGTTAATATCCGTCAGTGAGGAAGCAAGGGTGATCTTATAAGCTGTCTTGTATGCAAGTATCCCGGTAAACGAGACTGCAACGCTCTTCTTGTCACCGGACCATGAGAAACTGGAGGTAGCAGACGGTTCAATTGTAAATGCCGGCTGCAAGGTCCCCTCATTCATCTCCTTGCTGAAATTTAATGTGACAGTGCCATTAACCGGCAGCTTACCTCCTTCAGCGGGGTATGTCGATTTAACATAGGGAGGATTTGAAGGGATTGGATCAGTAGGTACCCCGGCCGAGGGTAACGACTCGTTCCAGTACCGGTTAAAGGAAGTTGCAAAATATGTGTATTTCCCGTTGAAGGATTGTAATCCGTCAAAGGAGTCAGCTACAGAAAACCCGTCATTTCCAAAGATGGTGCCGATTATCTCGTCGGTGTTAGCATCAAAGGTCCCGTCTTCAGATCTGTATACCGCATACCATAAGCTGTCAGTAACAGTGGGCGTGACGGTCAGGGTATAATGCAGCGAATCAGTCTTGCTTATTGAAATAAGCGGTGCAGCAGGTGTTGACACCAGCTTTACCTGCCTCACATGTGTCATCCTCTTGAAGAAGGTAGTCCCTGCTTCTTCCCAGTAGTTCCTGTCACGCCAGGAGGCATAGCTGAAAAACTGAAAGCCGTCGATCCAGTCCCTGTTCCTGCAACTGTCAACAATAGGGCCATGGTTGTTCCAGGCTTTGTAATCTTCAAGGATATATGATCCCGGGCCTGCAGTATACAGGCGTTTGGCATTAATACCATCGGTGATATTGGGATACCAGTCTGAATCAATTGCATTTACAAAGCTGGTTGCGGTATACCAGTGATAATGCATTGGTGTCAGCTGGTCTATGTAACCCAGGTTAAACCATTTGGCTGCATCCTGGAAAACAATATAATAGCCATTCCATCCCGACTCACCGCCGTACTTGTATTTGCCCAGGGCTGCCACCGACAGCCTTACATATGGTTTCACTTTCTGAATTGAGTCGTGTACCGATTTCACGAAATCGGTGACACAATCCCTTCGCCAGTCACCCCAGGTGGAATAACCGGAAGGCACACCGGCACTATAAGGATGATACTTGTCAAAGATGAAACGGTCGGTGGGCTCAGTTGATTTCAGCCTGGCAAGCTTCTCGTCACTTATCATTCCATCCATCGGGAACTCATCTTCCTTCTTTGTGAGCATATCGGCATTATCATACTCGTTCCATCGTATATAATCGAGATGCAGTCCGTCGATGTCATACTTATTTACTATCTCCATCGCCACCTTAAGAGTGTATTTCCTTACCGAGTCAATACCCGGTGACACGGCGTAATATTTTGACATTGCGGTGCCATCACCGTTTGTACATATCCAGTTTGGGTGTGACGCTGTAATCCTTCCAGCTGCATTTGAAGATATCATGAAAGTATTAAACCAGGCATGCACCTCCAGCCCTCGCTTATGAGCCTCCTCAATGGCAAAAGCAAGAGGGTCAAAGCCCGGATAGGCACCACCGGCATAATAACCCCAGGGTTCGTATGACGATTGGTAATATGAAGAGCCTGATTGTCTTACCTGCCACAGGACAGCGGTCATATTTGCTTTCTTGTGCTCATCAAGAATTTTTATTATCCTGGCTTTATTTTCCGCAACAGTTGATGTGGGTGAAATATATTGGGATGTAACCACCCATGTTGCCCTGAACTCGTTGTTTTGAGCTCCTGCTATCATACTAACCGATAATAAAATAATAATCAGATATTTCTTCATAACCATTAACTTAATAATTTGTTACAGGCAGATATTATGACCAGATAAAGTTAAGTTTTTTGTTATACATATTATGTCATACAAATTATTTTTTTCTTCATAAAAAAGCACGGATTTCTCCCTTACAGGAAAATGAGGTTTTATATTAAATGATAAATATTTAATAAGGCATGGCATAGCAAATCCATTTAAGCAGTTCGGGTTATTAATTTTAGAATGTCTATTTTTGGAAACCGTTTACAGGAGTTAAAACCTTAAAAAGGGAAAACATGAAATCACTTAGAACACTCATTTTGTTAATATCATTGGTTATGTATGCTGGTGAATTTGCCAATGCACAGGATTGGCCAAATCTGGCCCGTTTCAAAGAAGAGAATGCAAAGCTCGGGCTGCCTGCTGCAGGTGAAAAACGCATTGTTTTTATGGGCAACTCCATCACTCAGTGCTGGAGCGACTCCGATCCTGACTTCTTCAAAGGACGTCCTTATATTAACAGGGGTATCAGCGGGCAGACCACGCCTCAGATGCTAATAAGGTTCAGGCAGGATGTAATCTCCCTTAACCCTGCCGTGGTGGTCATCCTTGCAGGCACCAACGATATTGCTGGTAATACCGGGCCATCAACTCTTGAAATGATTGTTGACAATATTTCCTCCATGGCAGAGCTGGCCAGGGTACACGGAATAAAGGTGATAATATGCTCAGTCTTACCCGCATTTGATTATCCATGGAAGCCCGGTCTTAAACCCAATCAAAAGATACCGGCACTTAACACCATGCTGAAAAAATATGCTGATGACAACGGCTTTGCATACCTTGATTTCTTTGCTGCCATGGTTGGAGAGAAAAACGGAATGAAAAAGGACCTTACCTATGACGGCGTACATCCCACGCTTGCAGGTTACAAGGTTATGGAGCCAATGGTTGAAGAGGCCATAGCCGTGGCTCTCAAATAACATCATTAAAAACACAAAAAGGTTTTTATAAAACGCACCCGATACTATTTATGGAATCCAGACAGATATTGAACGACAAATGGATCAAGGCATCAATTATAGGTGCCATTTGGGCTGCCTCGGAAATTGTGCTGGGTAGTTTTCTGCACAACCTCAAGGTGCCATTTGCCGGGAACCTGCTGACCGGGATTGGCATAATCATATTAGTATCTATAAGTTATATCTGGAAGGAAAAAGGACTATTCTGGAGATCGGGAGTAATCTGTGCCCTGATGAAGACAATATCGCCAAGCGCTGTTATTTTCGGGCCGATGATTGCAATTTTCAGTGAGTCTGTGCTCATGGAGCTGTCATCGAGAATATTCGGAAGAACCGTGGTAGGCTATCTGCTGGGATCAATGCTGGCTATGTCGTGGAATCTATTCCAGAAGATTATCAACTACATTATTTTTTACGGCTTTGACATTATTGGCCTCTATACCAGTCTTTTGAAATATGCCGAGAAGCAGTTCAGCATTCCTGTTGATATGGTCTGGGCGCCAATTATACTTTTGCTGATAATATATTGTGTAATGGGGATACTGGCTGCCATAATAGGCATGCGGGTTGGCCGCAGGCTGCCGGAACACCCTGTTGCTGAGACACCACAATTGAAGAAAGCTCCGCTGCAGGCAGAAAAGAAAAGAGAGAACAATTTCAGGTATTCTATAATATGGCTTATTATCGACATCCTGTTAATACCGGCAACCCTTATCCTGATTAACAATACCAGGTTTGTGATGTGGATAGGCCCGGTTTTGATGGTTGCCTTCGTCTGGTCATTAAGATATAAGAGGGCATTGAGACAGCTGTCCAAACCAAAGTTCTGGATATTCTTTGTTGTAATAACAATGCTTACTGCCTTTATCTTCACCAAAGTAACTCCTGGTTCAAACAGTCTCAAAGACGGACTGATGCTGGGTGTACAGATGAACTTCAGGGCTGCCATAGTGATAATGGGGTTTGCCGTTCTGGGGACCGAATTATACAATCCACTTATAATTAACTACTTCCTGAGGACCAGGTTAAGACAGTTGCCGGTTGCACTTGAGCTCGCCTTTGACAGTCTGCCTTCAATGATTGCATCAAACCCCGACTTCAAAACCGTAACCCGTAACCCCGGGTCAGTCTTTTATACTATTCTTTCGCAGACCGATGAAAGACTTGAGGAGGTAAAAAATATTCTCAGAAGAAAAAATCATGTTTTCATTATCACCGGGCCGACGGAATCAGGAAAGACAACAGCCATACAGTATCTTGAAAAAATTCTGAATGAGGAGAATGTAAGTGTTTCCGGGATCATTTCCAGGAGGATAATGGAAGGTGGCATAACAAAAGGTTATGAGCTTATTGATATAAAAACGGGTACAATAATACCGTTTCTTAATGCCGATGGTGTAATGAAAGGCAATCATATCGGGAGGTTTATTATTAATGAGGAAGGGTTGTCGCAGGGCAGAAGAATTTTAAATGAAGCATCATCATCGGACAGCAGGGTAATTATCATAGATGAAATAGGCCGGATGGAGCTTAAAGGCGGAGGATGGGCTGAGAACTTAGAAACGATAGTATCCTCAACTGATAAGCACCTGATCATTTCGGTACGTGATACCATGACCGAAGAGGTTATTTCGCGGTTTAATCTCAGGCGGCATACAATTATTGCCCTGAAGGACAACGATATAGTATCGGCCGGAAAACAGATCACCAGCTTCCTGGAAAAGGAAAAAACTGAAAATGATTAATTTATAAAGTAAAGCCAGTACCATGAGAGTGATTTTTTTTGCAGCGTTATTTATATTAACGGTTTCAACAGTATCATGCTGCCATAAAATGAAAAAGAGCAGCACAACAGGTACGGATAAGTCAATAAGCCAGGTAACACAGCCGGACGCCATTACTCCCTCTCTGTTGAAGACACACTGGTCGCTCACAGCGATAAAAGGGTCGGCTGTGCAAAACCCTGCTGAAGGCCTCAGCGAAGCATATATAGTATTTATGCCTGACAGTGCCTCACTGACAGGATCGGGCGGATGCAACAGTCTGTTCGGGAGTTATCATCTTGCCGGCAACAGCGGTATCCGGATAACACAGACAGGATCAACAAAGATGTTCTGCGATGGTATGGACAATGAGACCAGATTGTTAAATACACTGAGAGAGGCTGACACTTACAATATCTGTGGAGACACTCTCACCCTGAAAAAAGGAGGCAAAATCTCATTATTGTCATTTATTGCGTCCAGGCAGACAGTTCACAGCAACTGAAATCACCATGCATATTATAAAAGGATGCTGTCCTTCTTCAGGACAGCGTCCTTTTTTATTACACTGTACTTTTATCAATATGTCATATTTCAGGACAAGATCTTAAACTCAATAATCTGGCGCTGTTTTCTATTCATTTGATTTTCTTTTTGTTACCTGTTTTGGCATAAACATTGACTTGCTGTTATTCAATTAACAGAAGAGTTCTTCTTGAAAACAGCGAGAGAGAAATGGTAACCAGCGAAGGGAGAATAGCAAAGACAATCGGGGCAACTGATTTTAGAAGCAGCAATTCAATAAAAAACGGCAATCCTATATATACAGAAAAGAATAATTGCCAGGATTGTTACAAATGTCTCAGACAGTGTCCGGTAAAGGCCATAAAGGTTGAGGAGTCAAATGCATCAATCATTCCGTCAGAATGCATCTATTGCGGGCATTGCGTTGAGGTTTGCCCTGTGGGTGCAAAGAAAGTAAGAGACGATTTCTCATTACTACAGTCAGCGATTGATCGCGGGGAGAAAGTAATAGCCTGCCTTGCCCCTTCATGGGTGAGCGAGTTTGATGGCATGAGCGGCAGGACAATTGAAAGAGTCCTGAAGGCTGCAGGCTTTAATGGAGTCTCTGAGACAGCTCTTGGTGCCGAAATTGTCGCGAAGGAGACTTCCCGATATATTGACAGATCACCGGAGAGCATCTTCATTTCTTCATGCTGCCCTTCCGTGGTATTGCTTATAAATAAGTACTACCCTACCCTGGCAGGTAACATTGTCCCGTTGCTCTCCCCTATGCAGTCGCACGCCAGGATGCTCAAAGATATCTATGGCCAGGAGATCAGGATAGCGTTCTTTGGCCCCTGCATTTCAAAGAAGACTGAGAATGAGCATGCCGACGGGCTAACTGATTTTGTTCTGACCTTTAACGATCTTCATGATATAATTGACACTTACTCATCCATTCCTGATGATGACAGCGTTGATGGCGGAGATTATTTCATCCCCTTCCGTGCGGGGAAAGGAAGCTACTTTCCTGTTGATGGCGGAATGATTGCAAACATGAAAGCTTCACCATCAATGACAGATACAACGTATATGTCATTTTCAGGGGTGACAAAAATACGGGAGGTTCTTAATGACCTTCTCGATGGCAAACTGAAAGCTCCGCTTTTTCTTGAACTGATGGTATGTGAAGGGGGATGCATAAAAGGACCGTGTACCATAAGCAAATCATCGGAGGCTGTAAAGAAACAACAGGTAATACAATCGCTGGAAAAGGCAGGGATGGCAGGTTCTGAGAAAAGCGTCAGGGCAGATATTGCATTTGACCAGAACTACAGAGATCCTTTATCGGTGCCTGATGAGACCGAGAGCGACATATCAAATGCTCTCAAGGCAAGCGGAAAATTTTCCGATGCCGATGAGCTCAACTGCGGAGGATGTGGTTATGACAGCTGCCGCGACTTTGCCATTGCCATGCTAAGGGGCAAGGCTGAAAGAATAATGTGCCTCTCGTACACAAGAAGAGTGGCACAGGATAAAGCCTCTGTCCTCCTTAAGAAGATTCCTTATGGAGTGGTGGTTGTGGATGATAACCTGAAGGTCATTGACTCCAACACCCTGTTCTCAACCATAATCGGGGGCGACCTGCCGGAAATAAATGAGTCGCTGGGAGGTATGGAGGGCAGTGATCTTAAAAAGACAGTCTCATTCTACAAGCTGTTTGCCTCCGTACTCCATTCCGGTGAGGAGATGATTGAAAGGACGATAAAAGAAAACGGGCTCCTGCTAAACATCTCTGTTATCACCATTCAGCCTCATAAGATTGTATGCGGAATAATCAGGAATCTTCAAAATCCCGAAGTAAGAAAAGAACATGTTTTAAAAGCTACCAGGGATGTTATCCGGCAAAATATGGAGATCGTGCAAAAAATTGCTTTTCTCCTTGGTGAGAATGCGGCATATACCGAGTCTGTTCTCAACTCGGTGGCTGAGTCTGTGGAAAATGAAACAATCAACCCGTCCGAATGAAAGCAAGAGACTACATAATTGAAATAGGCTCCTGCAAAAAGGAGAAATATGGAAAGTGTGTCTGTGGCGACACGATTCTTTCAAGCAAGGTCCCCGGCGAGGAAAGATATATTGCGGTATTGTCAGATGGTCTGGGCAGCGGTATAAAAGCAAGTGTTCTTTCAACGCTGACCGCATCAATGAATATGAGTTTCAGGCTGAGGCATGAGCCGATCAAAAACTCGGTCTCCTGGATAATGGATACACTGCCCGTTGATTCGCAGCGTAATATCAGCTACAGCACTTTCACAATTGTTGATATCGATTTTGATGGCGACACTATGGTAATTGAATATGGCAATCCCTCCTTTTTTATTGTCCGGAACAATGAAATAATCATTCCCGAGAGGAAGATCCTTGAAGTAAACCCTGACGATAAAAAGAAAAACATCGATGTGTCAACCTTCACCCTTCTTGAAAACGACAGGCTTATTGTTGCTTCAGATGGCATTACCCAGTCAGGAATTGGAAAGAGCACCATGCCCTTTGGCTGGGGCATTGAAAACCTCATTGCCTTTGTGAAGGATGAGAGCATCAGATACTGCTCTGTCTCAGCCAGTGACATGGCAAAAGACATTATAAAAAAGGCAGTGGCCAATGACTCATATATGTTGAAGGATGATGCCAGCTGTGCTGTCATTTATCGTCGGAAACCAAGGAAGTTGTTGATTTGTTCAGGCCCGCCGTTTAACGGGGCAAGAGACATTCATTTTTCTTCGCTGGTTGCCGGGTTTGAAGGCCGTAAAATAATCTGCGGAGGTACCACGGCAAAAATCATTTCCAGGGAACTGGAAAAAAAGATTACCGTTGCGCCCATTGAAATGATGAATTCCGACCTCCCGCCATCATCATCAATGGAGGGTATTGACCTTGTAACAGAGGGTATACTTACTCTCAGCCGGGTCAGTGAAATGCTGAAGCAACAATCATCCCAGGAATCAACAACAACAAATGCGGCGGCAGAGATTATAAAGATGCTGATGGAAGCAGATGTCATCGAATTCCTTGTAGGGACATGCATAAATGTGGCGCACCAGGACCCTTCGCTTCCTGTTGAACTCGACATCAGAAGAAACATCATCAGGAAAATTGCGGAGCAGCTCGAAAGCAAATATCTGAAACAGGTAAATATTAAGTACTTATAACAATAGAGATGGATAAAAAAATCAAAATCAGAGTATGCGTGGGAACGCATTGTTATGTGATGGGTAATTACAATCTGAAGGACATCAAGGATCAGTTGCCGGAAGACCTGAAGAAAAAGGTTTATGTTGAAGGTGCCGTATGCCTCGGTTGTGAAGAGATGACAACAAAACCTATGCATCCGTATGTTGAGGTAAATGGGGAACTTATTGAAAATGCATCACTCCCCTTGATAATTGACAAACTGAGGATGCTTGAGAAAAAAGAAAACTAACACAAAAAAAAAGGAAATCATGAAAGACAACAAAGAGGTAAAAGATAATATACAAGCTAATACTGAAAACCCTGCTACAACCGGCAACACCGGCTTCGAAGAGATTGAGGCAACCATTCAGTCAGTGGTAAGAGCGCAAAGAATATACCGGACTTATACCCAGGGGCAGGTTGATGAAATATTCAGGAAGGCTGCCTTTGCTGCTGCAGACAACAGGATACGACTGGCCAAAATGGCTGTTGAAGAGACAGGCATGGGTGTTATAGAGGATAAAGTGATCAAGAATCATTTTGCATCGGAATACATTTACAACAAGTACAAGGATGAAAAAACGGCAGGTCTGATAGAAGAGGATCTTACCTTTGGAATAAGAAAATATGCTGAGCCTGTGGGTGTCATTGCAGGTATTGTACCAACTACCAACCCCACATCAACTGCAATCTTCAAGGCATTGATTGCGCTCAAGACGCGTAACGGAATAATTTTTTCTCCTCATCCGAGGGCGGCAAAGTCAACGATAGAAGCTGCAAGGATTGTACTCAAAGCGGCTGTTGAAGCAGGAGCGCCTGAAGGGATAGTTGGCTGGATAGAGACTCCGACCATTGGAGCCTCGCAGTATCTCATGCATCACCGCGACCTTAACCTGATTCTTGCAACAGGTGGTCCCGGCATGGTAAAAGCAGCATATTCATCAGGAGTGCCTGCTATAGGTGTTGGTGCAGGCAATACACCTGCCATTATTGATGAGACAGCCAATCTCAGGATGGCAGTCAGCTCGGTGCTGATGTCAAAGACTTTTGACAACGGGATGATCTGCGCTTCAGAGCAGTCAATCATTGTTGTTAAGGATGTCTATGAGACAGTCAAACAGCTTCTCGTTGAAAACAAGGCCCGCATTCTCACTGAAGATGAGAAGGAAAAAGTAGGACGGTATATTATCAGGGATGGCCATCTGAATGCTGCAATAGTTGGTCAGCCTGCATGGAAAATAGCTGAACTGTCGGGCTTCACGGTTCCCGGCGAGACAAAGGTGCTTGTCGGGGAAGCAAGTGAGGTATCCGCTGAAGAGCCTTTTGCCTATGAGAAGCTGTCTCCCGTACTGGCGCTTTACAAGGCAGAGGACTTCAGGGATGCGGAATACATTGCCACAAGGCTTATAAAGTTCGGAGGGATAGGCCATACATCTGTTCTCTACACCAACCCGGCAAACAAAGAAAGGATAGAGTCGTTCAGCTCACTGATGAAAACCGGAAGGTTACTGATAAACATGCCTGCGTCACAGGGAGCCATAGGAGACATCTACAACTTCAGGCTTGAGCCGTCACTGACCCTTGGCTGCGGATCGTGGGGCGGCAATTCAGTAAGTGAGAATGTTGGTGTAAAGCACCTTTTGAATATAAAAACAAATGCAGAGAGGAGAGAGAATATGTTATGGTTAAGAATGCCTGAGAAGATATATTTCAAGACCGGATGCCTGCCGGTTGCATTACAGGATCTGTCGGGAAAGAAAAAGGCATTTATTGTAACGGATAAGCCGATATATGATCTTGGTTATGCAGATAAGGTGGTTGAGCATCTTTCAGCTATGCACATTGAGACTAACATTTTCTTTGAGGTAGAGCCTGACCCCACTCTTGCAACGGTGAAAAAGGGTCTAGCCCGCATTAATGCATTTCAGCCGGATGTTATAATCGCTCTCGGAGGAGGGTCGGCAATGGATGCCGCAAAGATTATCTGGCTGATGTATGAGCATCCCGAGACAGAATTTGAAGGTCTGGCATTGAGGTTTATGGATATCAGAAAACGCATATATGCATTCCCGGAGCTTGGAAAGAAGGCATTGATGGTTGCCATCCCCACAACATCGGGGACAGGCTCCGAGGTAACTCCCTTTGCAGTTGTTACTGATGAGAAAACCGGCATCAAGTACCCTATTGCAGATTACTCACTTACGCCCAACATTGCCATTGTCGATCCTGAGTTTGTAATGACAATGCCTGCTAAGCTGGCAGCATGGTCAGGCATTGATGCACTTACACATTCACTGGAGGCATTTGCCTCGGTGTTTGCGACAGAATTCACAAACCCATATGCTCTTGAATCGGCCAGGCTGATATTCAAATATCTTGAGGCATCGGTAAAAGATGGCAAGGGCAACCAGAAAGCCAGGGAGAAGGTGCATTATGCAGCCACACTTGCAGGTATTGCGTTTGCAAATGCTTTCCTGGGAGTATGTCATTCAATGGCTCACAAACTGGGTTCTGAGTTTCATGTCCCGCACGGGCTCGCCAATGCAATCATAATTAACGAAGTCATCCGTTTCAATGCAACAAATGCTCCGCGCAAACAGGCTATCTTCCCTCAGTACAGGTATCCGGAAGCCATCCAGAGATATGCACGTATGGCTGATTATCTGGGACTAAAAGGCACCACGCCGGAAGAGAAGGTAGAGAGCCTCATCAGTGCAATATCGGATCTCAAGAAGTCTCTTGGCATACCTGATTCCATTAAGGAAGCAGGTGTTGGCAGGGAGGAGTTCTACAGCAGCCTCGACAGGCTTGCCGAGAATGCATTTGATGACCAGTGCACAAGCGCTAACCCTCGTTACCCTTCCATCGAAGAGATAAAAGAGCTTTATATCAAAGCTTATGAGGGTGACAGGTAAAATTGGTTTTTAACATGTTTATTCTGGTTGGTACCGTCTCCCCCATCTGGTTACAGAGGGGAGCGGTGCTCATACCGGTAAGGCTATTCAACTTAAATTATGGCATTTGTAAATAATGTAATGATAATAAGGCGTGACCTTATTACCCGCATAGCATCGCTCTTCAGACAGGAGCGTCTTATCGGGGAGATTGACCGTATTCCACTCGAAATAACCCGCAACCTGGCTGCAGATGAGCGATGCTGCAAGCACAAGGCCAGAGCGGTTGTCAAATACAAGATTATGGCAATACTCGGCTACGGAAGAGAAGAAGAAAAGGATGAGCTGGATACTCTTGCCTTTTATGCAGAAAGAACACTGAATAAAGAGGCTGATTCCGGAAGGATACTGACAGTGGTTGATGAAGCGTGTACATCCTGTATTAAATCGAGCTTTGTGGTGACCAACCTGTGCAAAGGTTGTATCGCCCATCCCTGTATTAACAACTGTCCCAAAAAAGCCATCTCCAGAAATGGATCAGGCCAGGCAGAGATAGACCCTGGAAAATGTGTCAGCTGCGGAATCTGCAAGAACCTGTGCCCATATCATACAATTGTTTATATGCCTGTGCCATGCGAGGAAGCATGTCCTGTTGGTGCGATAGGTAAGAATGAAAACGGGATAGAAAAAATTGATGCCGAAAAATGCATACTGTGTGGTAAATGTATAAATGCCTGCCCTTTTGGATCAATTATGGAAAAGACAGACCTGCTTGATGTGATGAGACTATTGCGCGACAAGAGACCTGTAAATGCATTAATAGCACCATCAATTTTCGGGCAGTACAGTGTTCATCCCGGGGCCGTGACCGATGCACTGAAAAAACTCGGGTTCAGCAATGTACTTGAGGTTGCTTCAGGTGCCATGGTAACAACATCGAAAGAGGCGGATGAACTGGAAGAAAAATCAGGAAAAGAGGGCCATTTTATTACAACATCATGTTGCTCATCCTGGGTTCTTACAGTTGAAAAACATATACCGGCAATGAAACAATATCTGTCGCGCACTTTATCGCCAATGGCTTATACTGCCATGTTAAGCAGGGAGAAGTACCCTGAGGCGTCTGTCGTTTTCATCGGCCCCTGCCTGTCTAAAAGAAAAGAGGCAATGGATAATAAAGATATTGACTTCACCCTCACCTTTGAAGAACTCGGTTGTCTGCTTAATGGCTGGAATATACCTGTCCTTGAATGTGAAAATCTGCCTGTTGACAACAATATAAACATGGCTGCCAGAAACTTTTGTCTTTCAGGAGGTGTGTCAGAGGCAATAAGACAAAAAAGAGGAACTGATATTAATGCATTAATAATTAACGGTATAGACTCAAAGCAAATCAGGGTTCTCTCATCAATTGCAAATAGTGGCTGTTGCGAAAGTGATCTTATTGAAGTCATGGCTTGCGAAGGAGGCTGTATTGCCGGTCCATGCAGTCACGAATTTCCAAAAGACAGCAGAAAGTTTTATGACAGGAATATGAAAGGTTTCAGATAACACTGTAAATAAGGTTAAGTCATATTGTTTTTTCATCGTCTTTTATCAGAAGCTATATCTTCATAACTTTGCACGGGTAAAACATTAATCCTTGCAGGAAGATACCGAAGTATGATAAAAGACGATTCTATTAAAAGCCATCTATCAATAATTGAGAAATCTCACGAAAGAAGTCAGAGATTCGGGATTGATGCCGACATTATCTTTCCGCGCAAAGTTGCCATCCTTGACGAGCTTGAGGATAAGATGGAAAAGAACCGTGAGCTCATTGAAATAACTACTCCGCTGCTTGCAGAGCTTTATGAAGTGCTTAAAGGATCGGGGTATTTTATTATACTTACAGATAATGAAGGATGTGTTCTTAAAATTCTTGGTGACCCGCATATCACCAAGGCAGCAGAGCGGATGCGTATAATACCTGGTGCCTATATGTCAGAGAAAAGCATAGGTACCAACGCTATGGGCACTGCCCTTATTGAGGATAAACCGATACAGGTCACTGCCACCGAGCATTTCATTTCAGCCTTTCACAATTGGACCTGTTCTGCTGCTACAATTCACAACACCGATGGGCGGATAATAGGCACAATCAACCTCACGGGAGATAGTTTCAAGGTTCATCAGCACACACTCGGGCTGGTTGTTGCCACAGTAAAAGCCATCGAAAATGAGATCAGGAACAGGGAAATTCAAAAGCAGCTGTACGACTCGAACATGTATGCTTTTGCCATGATGAATAACCTGGCATACGGAGTCATCGCCGTTGATCTGAGTGATGACATACACTGGGTGAATAATTCGGCCTGTGACACATTAAATATAAGACGACTTGAGCTGCTTGGGAAACCGGTTTCATTATTCATCAACGGATGGAGCAAATTCAAGAAAAGGGTTCTGACAGAGCACCCTGTTCAGGATGAAGAGATACCTATGGGTTTAAACACCACCTTCCCCTGTATCATAAATATTTATCCCATAAAAACACCTCAGGACCAGATACTGGGTTATCTGCTTACCTTCAGGCCACTGAGTAAAATGTTAAGGATGCTGAGTAAATATATCGGCCAGCAGGCCAGATACACATTTACCGATATTGTTGGTACATCAAAAAAGATCAGGGAGACCATTAAATATGCCCGGACTGTTGCCAACAGCACAACAACCATTCTTATTACAGGAGAGAGTGGTACAGGCAAGGAGGTTTTTGCACAGGCAATACACAATGCAAGCAGCCGTTCAGAAGAGGCTTTTGTCGCTTTGAACTGCGGGGCAATTTCCCCTACACTTATTGAGAGTGAACTGTTTGGCTATTCAGAGGGGGCCTTTACCGGTGCGAAAAAAGGAGGTAACCCCGGCAAGTTTGAGATGGCCAACAAAGGCACCCTTTTCCTTGATGAAATCGGAGAGATGCCGCTCGACATGCAGGTCCGCCTTCTCAGAGTGCTTCAGGAAAACTGCATAAACCGCATAGGGAGCAGCAAAACTGTCCCTGTTGATGTAAGAATTATTGCGGCAACCAATAAAAATCTTGAGGAGGAGATTAAGGCCGGCCGATTCAGGCTCGACCTGTTTTACAGAATCAATGTTATCCCGATAAATATTCCTCCTCTGAGAGAGAGAGCCGAAGACCTGTTTCCCCTGCTTAAATACTTTATTAAACACAAGGCTGCAAAGCTCGATAAACCTGTACCGGAGATAGAGATCGACCTGCTTGACAGGGTGATGGCTTATCACTGGCCCGGAAATATAAGGGAGCTTGAAAACTTTGCAGAAAAACTGGTCATTCTTGGAGGCACTCTTTCCCCGGACCAGATGGACCGTGAATTCAGGGAACTGTCGACGGGAAATGAGAACCAGGAGCCTGCCTGGATCAATGATAAGACTATGCCGAAAGGCATTTTAAGAACCCTTGAGGATATTGAGAAAGAGGCTATCAAAGATACCATCGAGGCACTGGGCCACAACATGAGCCTTACTGCAAAGACTCTTGGCATAAGCCGCAATACCCTGTACCAGAAAATAAAAACCTATAATCTCTGACCCCCTTCTCCGTTTAAAGTCTTTTACCGTCAATCAACAACGACTGTGCATTTTTAGTACAATGTCTTGTTTTCTAACATTTATTTTCGATTTTTTTGTCCTGAATTATTACACCATCATCAGCTCCCGGAATTATTTGTGCTTGTATTTAACTGTATATATGTTATTTACAAAACGTGGCATGATAAATGCCTTTATTATGCCGGTTAATTAAAATCAAAACTAAATACAAATAACATGGCACGATTTACATTACCCAGGGACATATATTTTGGAAAAGGGTCTCTGGCAGAATTAAAGAATCTCAGGGGAGAAAGAGCAATGGTAGTCATTGGCGGCAGTTCAATGAAAAAGAATGGGTTTCTTGACAGGACCACAGGTTATCTTAAGGAAGCCGGATTGAAAGTAAGGATCTTTGAAGGTGTGGAGCCTGACCCGTCTGTTGAAACGGTTATGAAGGGAGCAGCAGCGATGCTTGATTTTCAGCCCGACTGGATTGTATCAATAGGCGGTGGTTCGCCGATTGATGCTGCCAAAGCAATGTGGATATTTTATGAGCATCCGGAGGCAAAATTTGAAGATGTGGCAAAGCCGTTTAACATACCGGTTTTAAGGAACAAAGCGCGTTTTGTTGCAATACCTTCAACCAGTGGAACAGCAACAGAGGTCACTGCATTTTCTGTTATCACCGATTATTCAACGCAGATCAAATATCCGCTTGCTGATTTTGAGATCACTCCTGACATCGCCATCGTAGATCCGGAACTGGCATATACCATGCCGGCTACTCTTACAGCTCATACAGGCATGGATGCGCTCACTCATGCTACTGAAGCGTATGTGGCATGCAACAGAAGTGATTTTTCAGACATACTTGCATTGAAAGCCATTCAGATGGTAAAGGATAACCTGATCAGATCTTACAATGGTGACAAAGATGCAAGGGATAAAATGCACATTGCCCAGTGCCTGGCAGGGATGGCATTCTCAAACGCCCTCCTGGGTATCGTCCACAGCATGGCACATAAGTCGGGTGCAGTGTTTCATATCCCTCACGGCTGCGCAAATGCAATATATCTTCCATATGTAATTGACTATAACAAAAAAGAAGTGTCAGACCGTTTTGCAGAGATAGCAAGGTTCATTGGTCTCGAAGGTAAAGACGACAACGAACTTACTGATGCCTTCAGAGAGATGGTTGTGAATCTCAACAAGCAGCTCTCGATACCGGCTTCGTTAAAGGAGTATGGAATAAAAGAGAGTGATTTTCTTGAAAACCTGGACCGTATTTCAAAAAATGCCGTCGCAGATGCCTGCACCGGGTGTAATCCCCGGAAAACAGAGGCAGAAGATTTTAAGAAGCTCTTTTCTGCAGCTTTTTATGCTACAAAAGTAACCTTCTGATTTGGATATACTCCCCGAATTTACTTCTTTCGCATCGGTTTTATTTATTGATAGTAAATCAGTCCTGAATTCGGGGAGTTTACTTAACAGAAATTAAAGAAATGTTTAAGATACTTGAAAAGAAAAATATAGGGCCTGACATCTGGCAGATGAAAGTCCATGCACCAAGAGTGGCAAAATATGCCATGCCGGGTCAGTTTGTCATTGTTATCACTGATAAGAGAGGAGAACGAATCCCTCTTACCATTTGTGATTACAACCGCAAAGAGGGGTGGGTAATAATAGTGCTGCAGGTAGTAGGCTTCTCAACAAACCGGATGGTTGCACTAAATGAAGGAGAAGCCTTCTCCGATTTTGTGGGTCCCCTGGGTCAGCCTTCACTGTTCATAAATGAAGACAGGGAAGAATTAAAACGGAAGAGGTTCATTTTCATTGCAGGAGGCGTTGGCGCAGCACCTGTTTATCCTCAGCTTAAATGGCTTGCTGAAAATGGTGTAAAACCGGATCTTATAATCGGGGCACGTTCAAAGGAACAGCTCATCCTCATGGATGATCTCAGGGAAGTATCGTCTGACGTGTATATTGCAACAAACGATGGCAGTGAAGGTGTAAAAGGATTTGTGACTGACGTGCTTAAAAAGCTCGTTGAGGAACGGCCGGGTTATTATGACGAATGTGTTGCCATCGGACCGATGATAATGATGAAATCGGTGGCTGAGATGACGCGTGGTATGGGTTTAAAGACTATTGTCAGCCTCAACACTCTCATGATTGACGGCACAGGGATGTGTGGTGCATGCAGGGTAACGGTGGGTGGCAAAGTAAAATTCACCTGCGTTGACGGACCTGAGTTTGATGGTCACGAAGTAAACTTTGAAGAAGCCATGAGACGACAGGGAATGTACAGAAAAGAAGAGACGGAGTCTCATAAATGCAACCTCGATAAGGCAGTAGAAGATTCACACAATAAAAAGGCATAATGAAACTGACAGCAAGGGTACCGGTAAGGGAACAGGATCCGGAGATAAGAAGGAATAATTTTGACGAGGTCTCTTTTGGTTACAATGAGGAAGAAGCCGTTGAAGAAGCATCAAGATGTCTTAACTGTAAAAAGCCGGGATGCGTCACAAACTGCCCCGTATCAATAGATATTCCTGGTTTTGTGATGCAGGTGAAAGAGAGAAACTTCAAAGAGGCTGCATCAGTGATCTTCAAATCATCGGTGTTACCGGCAGTATGTGGACGGGTATGTCCTCAGGAGACACAGTGCGAAGGCAAGTGCATCCTTGGAGTGAAAGGCGAGGCTGTTGCAATAGGCAAGCTTGAGAGGTTCATCGGCGACCGGGCACGTGAGAATAATTTCTCAATACCGGTGGATAGCAAACCAAACGGTTTCAGGGTTGCGGTGGTAGGCAGTGGCCCGGCAGGTCTCACCTGTGCCGGCGAGCTGGCATCGATGGGGTATGAAGTGACGATCTTTGAAGCACTGCACAAGGCTGGTGGTGTGCTTGAATACGGGATCCCTGAGTTCAGGCTGCCCAAGGAAAAGGTGGTCAAATATGAGGTGGAGAATGTCAGGCGCATGGGCGTGAAGATTATAACCAATGCTGTGATAGGCAAGGCAGGTAATATTGACAGCCTCCTCACCGATGAAGGTTTTGATGCTGTATTTGTTGGTACCGGAGCCGGTCTGCCACAGTTCATGAACATACCGGGCGAAAACCTCAACGGTGTCCTCTCGGCAAACGAGTTCCTCACACGTATAAACCTGATGAAAGCCTACGACGATGACTTTGACACTCCGGTGAGAACAGGCCAGAGGGTTGCGGTTGTAGGAGGCGGAAATGTTGCCATGGATGCAGCCAGGGCAGCAATAAGGCTTGGCGCTGAGGTATCGGTGATATACCGGCGGTCGGCTGAAGAGCTTCCTGCAAGAGCAGAAGAGGTACATCATGCCCGCGAAGAGGGCATAAACTTTCAGCTTCTGACAAACCCAGTTGAGGTTCTTGGAAATGAATCTGGCTGGGTAACTGCTGTGAAGTGTGTGAAGATGGAGCTTGGAGAACCGGACGACAGCGGAAGACGACGCCCTGTTGTTATTAAAGGATCCGAGTTCACCATACCGACGGATACGGTGATAATGTCATTGGGCACATCCCCAAATCCGCTTATTGCAGGCACTACACCTAACCTTGAAACAGACAGGAAAGGATGCGTTAAAGCGCTGGACGAGAATGGCACAACGACAAGAGAAGGAATTTTTGCCGCAGGTGACGTTGTGACAGGATCAGCCACTGTTATACTGGCTATGGGAGCTGCCCGCAAAGCAGCCAAAGCCATTGATGATTATATTAAATCGAAACATTTCGGGAAGTAACCGGAAATCAATCTCTTACATCATGAATAATCAAGACGAAATATCAATTTGTCTAGGTAGCTCATGCTTTTCAAGGGGCAATAATGCAACACTTGAAATAATAAAGAACTACCTGAGAGATAGGAACATAAAGAGCAACGTATCTTTTAAAGGGCACCTTTGTGCAGGCAAATGCAAGATGGGCCCCGTTATTGAAATTAACGGAAAATTAATCTACAATGTGTCTGAAAAGAATATCATTGCCATTCTCGACAACCATCTTGCCAAAGAGACAGTTGAACATTGATTAAATCCGGAGAATTTCTTCGGACAGCTCTTTCGACTTTCGACTTTTAACTTTTAACTTTTATCTTAGTATCTATGAAAAAGATACTGCTCTCCGTTCTGCTGATGATCTTTTCGCAGCAGATGTTCACTCAGACACTTTACCATAAAGCTCTTCCTCGGGATATTAATAGTTCATTCAGGGCCTTATCTGTTATTGACGACAGACAGGCATGGGTAAGCGGCTCGAATGGTTATGTTGGAATAACGTCTGACGGTGGGGAGAGCTGGGCCTTTACCAGGGTCAAAGGTTATGAGAAATGTGACTTCAGGTCGCTGTATGCTTTTGACAGCAAGAGAGCCGTTATTGCCACAGCAGGATCACCGGCATGTATATTGAGAACTACTAACGGTGGCAGGAGCTGGAAGAAAGTATTTTATGTGGCGGATACTCTTGCCTTCTTTGATGGGATGGACTTCTGGAACGAGAAGGAAGGTATCATTTATGGAGATCCTCTTAACGGGCGTCTTTACCTTGCATCCACCACCGATGGCGGCAAAACATGGAAGCAGGCTGACTGGAACAATCGTCCTGCCACCCTGGAAGGTGAGGCTTCTTTTGCATCCAGCGGAACCGGCATACGTTGTTTTAAAGAACATAAGGTAATGATCCTGACAGGAGGCATGGCATCAAGACTGCTTATATCTCTTAATGCCGGTGAGAGCTGGAGAAAAGTGTCCCTGCCACTGAGACATGGCACACAGTCAGAGGGCGCCTACTCTGTTGCTTTTGCAGATGACACCACAGGAATTATTGTTGGCGGTGATTATACAAAAGAGAGAGTGATAAGCGACTTCTGCCTCTATTCCTACGATGGTGGTTTTGGATGGGTCCACTCCTACTCTCTCACCGGAGGCTACCGCGAGTGTGTAGAGTTCATAGACCCGCAGACAGCTATAGCCGTTGGACCATCGGGCATGGACATAACCGTAAACAGAGGCGTGGAATGGGGCCCGTTCAGTGAAGATAAAGGGTTTCATGTAATCAGAAAAGCACGTAACGGCAACCTTATAGTTGTAGCAGGTAACAGCAGGGTCGCCTTAATCAGGCCCTGAGGAGACTTAATGAGACAGCGATCTTTTTGGGAACGTCAGATTTAAAATATTTTACATATTTTTGACCCCGCAACAAACCTGCGGGGCTTTATTTTATGCAGCTTATTCTTTCCTTTTCAGCAATCTTCATAGCATGGATATGGGTTGACTACTTTCGTATGATCGATATATACGAACGGGAAAAGCCTGTCTTCTTTTTCATCACCTTCCTCCTGGGGATGCTTTCTGTTTTTATTGCCCTCATAGGGGAAGGTGCAGTAGACAGCAGCTCTTTTAAACCTTCGGGCGGATTTGCAGGAGACCTGCTGTATTGTTTTCTGGGCATAGGGGTAATTGAAGAATTTGCAAAGCTTGTTCCTTTCCTCATCATGCTCACTCTTTTTAAAAAGGAGATCAATGAACCGGTTGACTATTTCATTTACATTGCCATCTCAGCACTGGGCTTCTCTGCTGCTGAGAACATACTATACTTTTTAAAAAACGGCCCATCAATTGTCCTGGGCCGGTCTATCCTCTCAACCTTCACTCATATATTTTCAACCTCTCTCATAGCCTGTGGATTCATAATATATAAATACCGGACTCACCGCCATCCCATTGGCCTGTTTCTTCTCTTCTTCGGTCTTGCATCGCTGTCGCATGGGTTTTTCGATTTCTGGTTGTTGCACGAATCAACAAGGCCCATTGGCTTGCTTGTGGATATCCTTTATTTCTTTATAACGATTTCAGTCTTTGCAACCATCCTGAATAATGCACTGAATTATTCGACCTTCTTCTCCTATAAAAAAGTAGTCAATTCCCAGCTGGTGGTGAGGAGGATGCTTCTTTACTATATTATTGTACTTGCCATTCAGATGACAGCCTCGGTGCTTGATCAAAGCCAGCCGGGGATTGAAGTGTTTTCGCTGCCATCGTCAGTTGCCATCGGTCTTATCATTCTCGTGGCGGTGCTTCGTCTGAGCCGTTTTAAGCTCATCCCCGGCAGATGGAACAGTGTAAGGATTGAGTTACCATTCAAAATCATCCTGCATGACCCCAAAGGAAATATGATATTTAAGATTGCAGTGAAAGGTGACTCTTTCAATGAGACTTATGTAAATGCCTTTTACGAGGAGAACTTTTTCCTGGTTAATATCCCCGCCAAAAGGAGCACAACAGCTGAGTTCAGCCAGGCATATATTGAAAAGAAGCTCTTCCTCGGCAAGGATGAGACCTATTACCTTGCGAAGGTTTATGAGCCTGATGGTGCTGCATTTAGGTACCGGCTGCTCAGGCCAAAAACAACTGACATAACCCTGAGGAAGAATAAGTATCCCATTGTAGCTGTTCTGAACTTTGATGATGTGCCGGATTTGGATAAGCCATCAACACAGCCCGTGGACTTTGTCTTTGAAAACTGGGCGTACTTAAGGCCCCTACAGGTTTCACAATGAAATAATCAAGGAATAAAAAAAAAGCCATCACAGGAATCTGTGATGGCTTTTGATTGTCATATTGTGGTTTTATTTCTTTTTGCCAACCAGCTCTTCAACCTTTTTATAAAGCTCTTCGCCCCTGAGGTTATGGGCAATAATTACACCATTCTCATCGAGCAGGAAGTTTGAAGGGATAGAGTTTACCGCATACTGTTTTGCTGCTGCGCTACCCCAGTATTTAAGGTCAGAGACATGTGTCCAGGTAAGTTTGTCATCTGCTATTGCTTTCTTCCATGACTCGCCATCCTTATCCAGGGAGACGCCGAACACATCAAATCCCTTCTTATTAAATGCTGTCCATACCTTGACAACGTTAGGGTTCTCACCACGGCACGGGCCACACCATGATGCCCAGAAATCAACGAGGAGAACTTTTGTCTTGCCACCTATCTTTGAAGAGAGTGAAACAGGGTTGCCGTTTACATCATTGAGTGTAAAGTCCGGTGCTTTCTGTCCTATTGCTACTGATTTCATTACGTTAAGTCTCTCTTTAAGAGTTATAACTCTTTCAACCTTATTAAGGGAGGTGTCAAGAGAACCGATCATTGACTCCATCTCAGGCACTTCAATGTAATAAGAAACTTCATTGACAACTTCAGGAGTAACATATGATGCCGGGTTCTTTGCGATGAAATCCTTTTTTATGTTAATCATTTCACCATCCAGGGCATCAAGCTGTTTCTCCAGTGTATCAGCGACTTCCTGTTTCCCTGCCTGGCGTGCCTCCTGGTACTGGCCATAGAGAGCGTCCATCTTTTTATTCAGGTCATTAAAAAGTGCGATATAGGCCTCGTATTCAGCCTGTGTTTTAGAGCCTGAAACAGATGCCACATATAATGAGTCTTTGTTCCCGGCAATGCTGATGTCAGCGTTTTCAACGAAGAACATCTTGCCCCCGTGTGCTCCGCGCATTGACAGCATTACTATCTGTGGATAACTGACAGAACCCTTCATAGAGAACGTGCCTTTTTTTATCACAGCTGAATCGAGAGTGACAATTGTGCTGCCTGCACGTTTCTGAAGGAACACCATTCCTGTGTCTGTTCCTGAAATATTTCCGGTTATTACGTACCCGGGTTTTGAGGAGCAGGATGTCAGAACTGCTGTAATGATAAACAGATAAAATAACTTTTTCATTTCTTTGATTTTGGATTAATAAGATTGTTTTACCAGCTTAAGTAATATTGTTTTTACTGAAATACTTCTCCAGCAGGATAGAAGCAGCTTTGTAGGAAGTTATTGCTCCTTCCCTGAGCTGGGTTTCAATCTGCTGCATGGCAGTCATCACTTCAGTATTACTGTAGAATGAATATTTCAGGCTGTCGGCGATTGTCTCGTGCATTCTTGTCACAGCCTGTTGGCGACGGCGTTCCCAGAAGTATCCGTTGCTTTTTGTAAAGCTTACGTAGTCAGCAATTGTTGACCATATATCAATTATGCCAATTTCTTCCAGGGAGGAGCATGTAAGCACCTTGGGTGTCCATCCCGACGGAGGTAGTGGAAACAGGTGAAGGGCATTGGTGTAGTCCAGGCGGGCCAGTTCTGCTTTTTGAATATTGTTCCCGTCGGCTTTGGTGATGGCGATAGTGTCGGCCATCTCCATTATGCCGCGTTTTATACCCTGCAGTTCGTCTCCCGCACCGGATATCATCAGAACAAGAAAAAAGTCGACCATGGAATGTGCGGCTGTCTCTGACTGGCCCACTCCCACCGTCTCAATAAGTATTGTATCGAATCCGGCTGCTTCGCACAGTATTGCTGACTCGTTCGTCTTTCGTGCCACTCCTCCCAGGGTGCCTGCCGATGGTGAAGGGCGGATGAATGCGTCGGGGTCAGTGCTGAGCCGTTCCATACGGGTCTTGTCGCCCATAATGCTTCCGTGACTCTGCTGGCTGCTGGGATCTATTGCCAGTACAGCCAGACGCCTCCCGTAATGATGCGTCAGCATTGTGCCGAAGGTGTCAATGAATGTGCTCTTTCCTGCGCCAGGGACACCCGTTATGCCAATGCGAATAGACCGTGAGCTGGCCGGCAGGCATCGTTCAATAACCTCCTGCGCCAGCTCATAATGCCTGGGGAGAGAACTCTCAACAAGGGTTATCGCCTGGCTGAGGATGGTGCGGTCTCCGCTGAAGATGCCCTCAACATACTCATCGGCCGTATAGGCTTTTCTCTTACGATGCCCCAGGTTTCGCAAAACCTCCGGGTTAACGCTCGGAGGCTGCGTAATACCTTTCTGCACCGAAAGTGCCCCGGTCGATCCTTTCCCGTCGTCCATTATACAGTATACCTGTGTGGAATGATTTATTTGGTTGTGCTCTGTTCGTCAGCCATAACCTCCCCTTTTATCATAAGCATAACGCTTGAGTTCTGTGGATCGTTGGTATAGACAAACACATTTTTGAATATGTTCCCTTTATAACCGGCAGACTTGAACTGAGCTTTGATCACACTCGATTCACCAGGTTTGATGACACTCTGTTCCGGTGTGGCAACGGTACATCCGCAACCGGCTTTGACATGTCTTATTATAAGGTCTCTCTTACCTTCATTGGTAAAAGTGAATGCTACGTCCGCGACATCACCCTGTTTTATCTTACCGAAATTAACCTCGTTGGAAGCCAGCTTGAAGATCGGGGCATTAGCAAGCTCTTCTTTTGAAAGCAGTGAGAAATCCTCTGTTATCTCAGCCGAGACATAAAGGTAAATATTGGTTTGTGTAACACCGTTAACCTTTATTCTTGCCAGATCACTGACGTTACCCCATGCATCTTTATTAAGTGAAGCATCATAGGTACCTTCAATAATACCTTTCTCACCTGGTTTGATGGTTGCCGGGGAGACCTTCAGTGATATATAAGGAGGTGTGGGTTCAAAATCGAGGGTAACAGGATCTTTCGATGTGTTTATAAACGGCATAACCCTGATCTTCTTCTCGTTCTTTGTAATACGTGTGAATGCAAGATGATTGCTTTCAAAACGAAGAGGTCCCACCACGAAGGTATAAAGCTCTTCAATCGTTTTTTCTCTTGGCTTAACCTCGCCTTCGAAGACAAGAACCACTACGCCTGGTTTGGAATTTGAAAACACAGAGACTGACTTTGTGATATGTCCGCTTTGACCATGAGGATCAAATACAGCTTTAACAAAACCTGAGCCCTGAGGAGGAACGGGATATTTGGTCCAGTCACTTGCTGTGCAACCACATGAAGGTTGTACTTTCGTAATAACAAGAGCTGAATCTCCTGTGTTTTTAAACTCAAATACCATCTCCTTCTTTCCATCTGCCTCATTCATGGCTCCGAAATCCTGACGCACTTTGGCAAACGACATTTTTGGCTGTGCATAGGCTCCTATGCTAAAAAGTAAGACTGTCAAAACAAAAATATACCTTTTCATATACAGTAATTTTGGTTATATCGTTATTCTTTAAAATACGGACTTTCAGTCATTTTATTGCGCAAATATCAGACCGTAAAATTATTCGCACTCCAGGTATCAAAAATAATAAAATTTGAAAAGCGGGTATTTTTTAATTCTTAATACATTAGTTTTGTCTTACACTTTGCAGGCAAATGTGTAAAACAGGTAAGTTTTTATTGCCCACAATGAGAAGAAGATTTTATTACAGACTGATAATCACGTTATTTGCTCTTCTCCCTTCCCTCCTGTCATCAGGTCAGTTCTATAACGGACTCCAGATGAGTTTCGGGAAGAACAGGGTTCAGTATGGAAATTATTCGTGGACATATTTCAGATTTGACAATTTTGACTGCTATTATAACGAGTTCGGGCGCGAAGTTGCACAATATGCATGCAATGTAGCCAGGGAAAAACTCAATGAGATAGAAGACTATTTTGACTATACCCTTGACAAGAGACTTATTCTTGTGGTGTACAACAAGAAAAATGACTTCAAGCAGAGTAATATAGGGCTGGTATCCACCGAAGACGACTACAATGTGGGAGGATACAGCCGCATAATCAAGAACAAGGTAAGTCTCTACTTTAACGGCGACCACCAGGAGTTTGAAAAACAGATTGCCTCTGCAATAGCCGAAGTAGTGGTCTACGAAATGGTCTATAACGGCGATACACACGACAAAGTCTCTTCCACCTCTGAGATAAACTTTCCGGACTGGTATATTAAGGGACTGGTAAACTATGTTGCATATGGCTGGGATTCAGAGACTGACAACAGGGTTCGTGATGCTTTTATGAATAAACGTTATAAAAACCTTGATAATCTTGAGTATGATGATGCGATTTATGCCGGACAGTCGTTCTGGAAATTCATTGGGGAAAAATATGGCAATGCCATTATCCCTAACATCATCTATCTGTCAAAGGTCTATAAAAATGTTGAGGATGGTTTCCTTTACGGGCTTGGCGCAAGTATAAGAGACACGTATAAGGACTGGAGGGCTTACTATGCAAAATACTACTCCATTGAACCGGGCAATGAGGATATACAACTTAAGGAAGTTAAAAAAGCAAAAGAACAGCAACATTTTACCACAGCAAAAATAAGTCCCGACGGCAGATATGTTGCATGGGTTTCAAACTACTGGGGTAAAAGAAAGATATGGCTCTATAATACCGAAACAGGGAAAAACCGGCTGGTATATTCTGCCGAACCCAAATTTGAGCAGTCGGTTGACTTCACCTATCCTGTTATTGCATGGCATCCGGGAGGAAGGGTCCTCTCCTTTATGAATGAATCAAAAGGGCATGTAAAACTGTGGTTCTACCGTACCGATGACCATAGCCTTGACAGTCGCGATATGCCGTTCTTTGAAAAAGTTCTGAGCATGGAATACTCTCCTGATGGCTCTCAGCTCCTCCTTACTGCCGTAAACAGCGGCATGACGGATATCTACCTGCACACGATCATTTCAGGTGTCAACGAGAGGATTACCTTTGACATAGCCGACGACAGGGACGCCTCCTTCATAAAGGGGAAAGATAATATGATAATATTTTCTTCAAACAGGCTGTCGGATGAGCTGACCAACAGGGGTGATCCACTTGAGGAGACAGCCAAAACCTATTCTCTTTTCACCTATAATCTCGCCTCAGGAGGCACACAGCTTAACAGGCTTAATCAGAACACATTCACAAGTTACCGCAATGCCATTCAACCGTCACCCACAGGGTCAGGATTCCTGAGTGCTGACAACGGTATCGTCAATTACTATAAGGGAACATACGACAGTACAATAAGTTATATTGATACTATTTCGCATTACAGGCATTTAATAAATGCAAAACAGGCAACTAACTATTCGAGGAACCTTGAAGCCTTCGATTTAAACGGTAATAAAGAAGCTGCAATATTATTCAACGGGGGACGCTACCGGCTTTTTGTAGGGGATAATACCGGCGATAACCGGATTAACCCTTCAGATATTGTCGTTACAAATTTCAGAAAGGAAGAACTGAAGAGGCTTCATGCTGCCGATAGTTTAAGACAGCTTCGCAACTGGCTCCTGGATGAGAGGAAGAAGATGCATGACACTCTTAAAAAACCACTTTATGAGTATTATGCCAAGGATGAGCCTATTGACATAAGTAATTATGTATTTGAGAAGGAGAAAGAAAACTACTATGAGCTTCAATGGAGGAAAAAGTATATCGATGTTAACCTTGACACCTCCAGGATGAAGTTTCCAACAGCAAGGGTTTATCATACTGCATTTTACAATAATTATTCAGCATCGCAGGTTGACTTTAACTTTCTCAATTACTCATACCAGGCCTACAACGGGGGATCGTCGTATTTCAATCCCGGGCTTAATGTACTGTTTAAGATAGGAGCCATAGACCTGTTTGAAGATTACCGCATTACGGGAGGATTCAGGTTCTCAGGCAACTTCGACAGCAATGAATATCTTGTGAGCCTTGAAGCACTTAATGGCAAATACGATAAGCAATACATCTTCCATCAGCAGTCGTTTAATACATCAAACGACACAAGTTATTACAAAATAAAAAGTTACAACAACTACTTTTCATTGCTCAAGCCGATAAGCAATGTCCTTTGTGTTAAGGGTACTTTCACCTACAGGCTGGATAACTACATTATCCAGTCAATAGATCCGGCCACACTTGCAGCCAAAAATAACAGAAAGATGTGGGGAGGATTCAAGGGTGAAATTATATATGACAATACCCGCAAGAGAATGATAAACATCTACTATGGCACAAGGTTTAAAATCTTTGGCGAGTATTACCATGAGTTTACGGCAAAGAAGAGTGACATGTATGTCATAGGTGCTGATTTCAGGCATTACCAGAAGATACATCGCGAGCTCATCTGGGCTAACCGTTTTGCCGCAAGCGGGTCGTTCGGGTCATCAAAACTTATATATTTCCTGGGGGGAGTTGATAACTGGATGGGGTATTTCTTCAATTCGACGGAGATGTTTGACTCCAGTGTACCGGTAAATCCCAGGGCGAGGTATGGTTTTCAGGCTCTGGCCACCAACATGAGGGGATTCAGCCAGAATATCCGTAACGGGAGCAACTTTGCGCTTATAAACAGTGAAGTCAGGTGGCCTTTTGTAAGGTACTTTGCAGGTCATCCTCTTCGCTCGAACTTTCTGAACAGCATGCAGGTCATAGGATTTGGTGATGCAGGTATGGCCTGGACCGGCTGGAACCCCTGGGGTGATGAGAATTACTGGGATACCAGCACTTACAAAAACGGATCTGTCGTGGTACATCTCGACACCAACAGGCAGCCATTGGTTATGGGCTTTGGATTTGGAGCCAGAGCACAGATACTTGGCTATTTTGTCAGAGCCGACTGGGCCTGGGGTGTTGAAAACGGGTATATACTCCCGCGGATCTTTTATCTCTCTTTTAGTCTAGATTTTTAACCACAAACGCCATGGATAACATTAAAAACCTCATTATCAGATCTGCTGAAAGCATTCTCCCCGAGGTTATAAGGATCAGGCGTCATCTTCATATGCATCCTGAGCTTTCGTATAAAGAGAATGCAACATCAGCTTTCATAAGAAACTACCTCGACAATATGGGTATTGAGCACATATCCGGTGTTGCGGGGACAGGTATAGTTGGGATAATACGGGGAACGCATCCGGGGAGAGGACGCACCATAGGACTGAGAGCCGACATGGATGCATTGCCTGTAACAGAGATTGAAGGCAAAGAATACAGAAGCAAAAACACAGGGGTGATGCATGCCTGCGGGCACGATTCGCATGTGGCAATGCTCCTTGGTACTGCCACCATCCTTCATCAGAG
>Ga0116171_10001038_pt1 | contig 28706 bp, 30 predicted proteins | sample AD_JPNHW2_MetaG_FD_89798 | JGI IMG/M metagenome (GOLD analysis project Ga0116171, IMG submission 89798) | Active sludge microbial communities of municipal wastewater-treating anaerobic digesters from Japan - AD_JPNHW2_MetaG | ecosystem: Engineered > Bioreactor > Anaerobic > Digestate | place...
ATGGGTGACGCCAAAAGCCTGCAGGGCGGTGTTCTGCTGCCAACGCTTCTCAAGGGCGGCGATGGGCAGGTTTACGCCGTTGCTCAGGGCCAGATTTCGATCGGTGGCTTTGAAAGTGCTCAAGGCGGCGCAGCGGCCCGGTCGGGGCAAAAGAACCATCTCACGGTCGGCGCCATTCCCAAGGGTGCCATCATGGAAAGAGGCGTTGAAGATCAGTTTGCCAGAAGCGGCAAATTCAGCATTCTGCTGCAGGAAAAAGATTCAATTCTGACCCGCAAGGTCAAAGAAGCCATTGATCGGCGTTATGGCGCCGGGTGGGCACATATCAGTAATCCCGGCCAGATTGAAATCAGAGTGCCAAGCAGTCTGTCTGAAGACCCGGTCAGCTTTGCGGCCAACATCGATAACCTGACCCTCGAGATCGATGAACCCAACCGCGTAGTGATCAACGAACGCACCGGAACTGTCATCGTAGGCAATAACGTCCGAATCAGCCGGGTGGTCATTTCCCACAATGGCATAAAAATAGCGGTCGATGACCAGACTCAGGCCGGCAATGCCGCCGCCCGCAATCAAACCCAGGCCAGCATGGTTGCTGTTCAGGGCGAGACCACCGTCGATGACCTGGTTGCGGCTTTGAATGCTGTTGGTGCTACACCCAGAGATCTGATCGCGATTTTTCAGGCCATCAATGCAGCCGGTGCCCTTCATGGTGAGCTTAAAATAATGTAGAAAGGTTAATTTTCTGCAAAATATTTGCGGGTTTTTCTTGCTATTTAAGATCAGGGTATGGTATTAGTACCCCCATCGTTCTGATTTTTTACAGCAGACAGGTAATCCCCGCGTGAGGTTGCTCCCTTGACGGTTGCATCAATTTCGGTTGAAGAAAACAAGCCTGCCAGAACAGGCAATCATGATCAGGCCTTAAATGGGGCCAACCAGACGGTTAACGTCGCGGTCGAAGAATCTGGCAGTCATCGTGATTCCGGGCGATCTGCTTTAAATCAAGCAATGGCTAGCTTTAAGAAAGTCAGAAGCGAAATGGGGTATCATTCATGAAAAGTTTTTCAATCGGTCCGAATCTTGTGAATAATCGCAGCAAAGAACTTCCCGAAGCCAAGAAAAAAGAACTCGAGAAGCTCAAACAGGCCTGCAATGATTTCGAATCGATCTTTATGAACCAGATGCTTAAAGAAATGCGAAAAACTGTTAAAAAAACCGGGCTGGTGCATGGTGGTCAAGCTGAGGAAATTTTTTCTGACATGCTTGACGAAGAAAGATCAAAAACAATGCAGATCGGCATTGGCGATGTATTGTTCTCACAACTTTCAAAATCTCTGGTGCCACCGGTAAGACCTCGCTAAACAACCGGATTCCCGGTATTTTCTCGGTAACTGCGCGAAAGGATAGCAATTGTGGAAAATCCTATATTCACTTATCTGCAGCTTTGTGATGAGCCAATTAAAAATCTGAAGGCCGTCTCAAAAGCAATGAACATCGAGGGTGCTGAAAAAATGAGAAAGCAGGATCTCATTCGTGCGATCCTGAAAGAGCAGCTGGCCGCTGAAGGGCTTACCCTTTCAGAAGGCGTTCTTGAAATTTTGCCCGAAGGCTTTGGTTTTATCAGAACCAGAAGCTATGTTCAGAATGATGATGACGTTTACGTTTCTCCCTCGCAGATTAAACGTTATGGGCTGCTGTGCGGCGACACCATCGTTGCTCAGGTTCGGCTCCCCAAAGACGACGAAAGCTATCACGCGCTGCTGCGCATTGAAGCAGTTAACGGTGTTGGTCTTGAACGGCTGCGACAGCGCGTCAGCTTTGAAGACGGCATTCCTGTTTTCCCGACTGACCGCTTCAGACTTGAAACCAGCGAAGAAGACATTTCGACCCGCGTTTTTGACCTGGTCTGCCCGATCGGCAAGGGCCAGCGCGGCCTGATCGTCGCTCCGCCCAAGGCCGGCAAAACAACATTGCTCAAGCAGCTTGCGAACGCGATTATTGCCAATCATCCTGAAGTGCTGATGCTTATTCTGCTTATCGACGAGCGCCCCGAAGAAGTTACTGACATGCGCCGCTCGGTCGATGCCGAAGTGCAGGCTTCCACCTTTGACGAACATATCACAAACCATATCAAGGTTTCTGAACTGCTGCTCGAAAAAGCCAAGCGCCACGTAGAACTTGGCCGGGACGTGGTTATTCTTCTCGATTCAATCACCCGACTGGCAAGGGCCTACAACATTTCCATGCCTTCTGCCGGGCAGACGCTTTCTGGTGGCGTTAACCCGTTCGCGCTCCACAAACCCAAGAGATTTCTTGGCGCCGCCCGAAAAATTGAACATGGCGGCAGTCTGACGGTTATTGCAACAGCCCTTATCGATACCGGTTCCAAAATGGACGAAGTTATTTTTGAAGAATTCAAGGGCACCGGCAACATGGAACTTCACCTTGACCGCAAACTTTTCAACAAGCGCATCTTCCCGTGCATTGATGTCAAGATGTCTGGCACCCGCAAAGAAGAATTGCTCATGGATGCCGAAGACCTCAAAAAGGTTATTATTCTTCGCCGGGCCTTCGAAGACAAGAGTTCCCAGGAAGTCGTGGAAATGCTCGTCAAGGGTATCTCACAGACCAAAGACAATCGTGAATTTCTCAGCCTGATCAACCCTAATTACAAGGGTTCGGCCAGTAAAAGCAACGATTAAAGCCTGATGACTCAGAAACGACACACAAAACTGTCTTCGTACGTACGTTTTTCCCTTATGGTTCTCGGCCTGCTGCTCCTGCAATGGAACGTTCCAGTGCAAAGCTGCAGCGAACTGCATCTGACTGGTGATCTGATTCTGCCAGAAAAAGAGTCGGTCAAACCATTCACTGTCTGCCGCGAACTGCTCGCCGATGCCAGCCAGCAACTGGCGCATCTGCAACAATTCATTGGTGCCTGCATAAGCGATATTGAAGAACCAGCAGGCAAAAAATCTTTTCGCATCGTCAAAGTTACCAGCGTGCAGAGCCAGAGCAAAAAGCTCTGGCCGGTCAGCGGTTCTATTTCTTCTGGTTATGGCATGCGTCGTCACCCGGTAACCCGTCGCCATTCCTTTCACAATGGCATCGATATCAGGGCCAGAAAGGGCACAGGCATTCTTTCTCCAGCTGATGGCATAGTTGTCAGCGCCGGCCGCGCAGGCCTTATGGGCAGAATGGTCAAGATTAAAACCCGCGCTGGCAAGGTTCTTTATTTTGGGCATCTTAACAAAATCAGTTGCCGCAAGGGCGACAAGGTCAGGCCCGGGCAATTGCTCGGCACGGTGGGGTCATCCGGTCGTGCGACCGGCCCGCATCTGCATTTTTCGGTGGCAGTAGCCGGCCGTTACATAAACCCGCTGCAATATCTTTCCGGAGACTGAAGCGGCACTCAGACACCGCCCAATTTATGCCGATAAGTTTGATGGTAAACCTTTTCATCAGACGGAGATGCCTGGCATGCTGAACAATATGCAAACCCGAGGGGCGGCAGCTATATGGCTGCTGATAGCCTTGGGCACCCCACTGACCGCTGCGCCCCTGCAGACTCCTACCCCCGAACGTCTGCGTGCTTTTTCGGCACCGGGTTCATACGACAGTGCTCTGAATGCCTATGAAGAGGGTTACAGTCATTATCGTTACGGCAATTTCAACAAAGCCGAAGATAGCTTTATTGAAGCCCTGCGTCAGGAACCCAACCTTCTCAAGGCGCATTACTGGCTTGGCAAGCTTTATCACGAACAGGGGCGTCTCGAAGATGCCATCTTCCACTGGGAAGAAGTCGAGCGCCTGAACAAGCTGATAAAAAACCGTCGGGATGCCCTGAAAGTTCAGAACAACGAGTACCCGGCCTACACCCAGATGCTGCGCGTCTCGCAAAAGACCAAAGAGGCCCGCGAAGCCTTCGAGCGCGGTTTAAATCTGCTCGACAAGGGCCACTGGGATGGCGCCGAGGTCGAAATTCGTACGGCGGTTGATCTCTACCCCGGCAATCACAAATATCTGGTGCAACTGGCCAGAATCCTCTGGGATAAAGGCGAGCATCAGGCGAGCATCAAGTTTTATCGAGACCTGATCAGCAAACGCGATGTTGGTATTGAACATTTCAAGGAAGGTATTGAACGGATGCTGCAAGTCGATATGGGCTATGTTGCATTGCCATTGATTGCCGAACAACGCCATCGTTTTGCTGCTGAACCAGAGTTTGCAGCCCTTGCCGAAAAATTTGTAATCAGCTCTAATCACGAAGTTTCGGCACCTGGCAAAGTTGTCAAAAGGTTGAACGGTCAGGTAATCATCAACATGGGCCTGGAAGAAGGCCTGAATCTTTCTGATGAATACAGCCTTGATCTGCGGGCCTTCAATGCAGGCGAACCGCTGCTCGACCCTGATGACGGCAAACAGATCGGCAGAGCTCCTGACCGGCCTTCAGCCGATCTTCTTCTTACCAAAGTTTATAAAAACACTAGCTGGGCGCTTATCAGACGCGAATTCGGCCCGGGCGTGAAAGCAGGTGACCTGATTGAATTCAAAAAAACATTCCGCTGAAGGCGTCAAGGTGATTGCGGCGAACCGCAAAGCGCACTTTGATTATTTCATCATCGAAAAACTCGAGGCAGGAATTTCACTGGTCGGTTCTGAGTTACGCCCCTGTCGCGAAGGTAGAGTCAACCTCAAAGATTCTTATGCCGAAGAAGTCGATGGCCAGTTGTGGCTTTATGATATGCACATCGGTTCAAACTCTTTTTCGAACCGGCTAGATCATGAACCAGAACGCAAAAGGCGACTGCTGGCGCACAAAAAAGAAATTATCAAATGGGGTTACAAGGTCAAGACTTCTGGAATGAGCATTGTGCCATTGAGAATCTATTTTAAAGAAGGCAAGGTTAAGGTTGAAATAGCTCTCGTAAAAGGCAAAACCAAATACGACAAGCGTGATTCAATCGCCAAAAACGATGCAAAGCGTGATACGGAACGTGAACTTGGAGGCCGCTTCTGATGTCTTTTAATACTATTCGTTCTGCTCAGAAACTGAGTTTAGCCGGTATGCTTCTTTTCTTTTTCGGCATGACCATCATAGCCACGGCTCAGGATGGTTACATCAGCGCCCGAAGCTTCGCCGAATCGCAGGGAATTGCGCATTTATGGTTTCCAGTTCAGAAAATGCTGGTAATGCGCAAAGGCCTTAAATCAGTCAAACTACGCCTCAACGATCCGATTGCTCTGGTGGATGACAAGGAAGTAGCTCTACCGGCAGCTCCCAGAATGCAGGATGGACAGATCATGGTACCCGCTGCCGCCCTGCAAAGACTCTTTCAAGGGACGACCAATGTTGTTCCGGTCATACCGCCAAATTCCATGCAGAGTACCACCCCAGAACGTCAGTCGCCACCGGCAATAATGGTTCCGATTGCCCAGACACCCGCGCCGGTGCCGACTCCAGTGCCTTTTGCCCAACCGATGCAGCCTCAAACTCAGCAGGAAAAGCCACCGGTCATTTCGGTCGAAGATTCTTCCGAAGCGGTGCTTCTTGCCCTCAGGCACAGCTCAAGAGAAGATCACACCCGTGTGGTTCTTGAATTCAGTGCTCCGGTGACCTATCGCACCGAGTTCAAAGATGGAACCTACCGTCTGACGATTGTCGGGTGTCGAAACCTTATCCCAACCAAGCGCACCAACCCGGGCGGCCGCGATGTCAACCGCCTTGAAATTAACAGTGGCGCTGACCGCAAAGGGCTGATTCTGAATTTTGTTCTCCCCCAGAAAGAAAAAGCGCCAACGATTGAAACGGTCGCCACGCCATTCCGCATGATCGTCAGTATTCCGTGCCCTCCGAACCTGCTGCCGGTCGCCACCGCCACAGCTCTGATTGCCACTGCCCCGGCGCAGCTGACCGCAGCAAGTTCGTCACCGGTCGTTACAAAAACAGTTCCGGCGGTTCCGGCAGTTCCGGCAGTTGCCGCAGCCCCAAAGGCCGAATCAGCTCCGGAAATTAACATTGAAGTTGTTTCGGCAAAGCTTAATGACGAATCATTTGCCGGTCGCACTGTGGTCATCGACCCGGGTCATGGCGGCAGTGACAATGGCTTCGTCTTTTCAGGGCGCCCCGAAGAAAAGCAGGTCAACCTCGCGGTTGCCAGGCACCTTAAATCAAGGCTCGAAGAGATTGGCTTCAAGGCGGTTATGACCAGAACCTCCGACGTTGACCTGCCGCAATCGCAGCGCGTCAGCTTTGCAAACCGGCATGGTGGCGATCTTTACATTTCTCTGCACACCAGTGGTTCAGCCGATCCTTTAAAAGCAGGGGTTGCCTGTTATTACTTTGCCCCGGAAGGCTATTTTGTGAACAAAGACGCGCAGGGTGCCCAGCATGATGCCGCATTTTCCGAATGGCTGCGCAGCACCAGGTTTGACCTGGCAATGTTTGTGGCCAAAAAGGTGAATGAGCGACTGGTGCAGCACCTGAGGGTCGATAGTCGCGGAGTGAAGGCTTTGCCGCTGCTGCCGCTCAAATTCATCATGAACCCGGCGGTAATGGTTGAAGTTGGCATGTTATCAGATAAAACCGAAGGTAAAAACCTGATCAGCGACAAGTATCAACAGGCGGTTGCTCAATCGATTGCCAACGCTGTCGTTGATTTCTTCAACGGTATCGTAATTAAATAACGGGGTTGCCCCGGGGAGACTGAAATGGCCGCAAAAAAACCATCGAGACATAATCAGGAAAAGATTCTCTTCATTCTTATGGGTTTCATCATTCTTGGGCTGATTGTTTCAGGCTATTTTCTGTTCGTCAGAAAAATTCTGCCCGAAATCAGCAGCGGGAAAGAGACAACCACTGCCCAGGCTGCCCCAGAAGGCGCTTCGGCTGCCATCAACGACGATCTCGCCGCTGCCAATGAGTTGATTCCGCAAGAAGAGGCCCAGGATCTGCGCATCTATTTCGGAGTTAAGGGAAAGGATCTTCTGACTTCAGAGTTGCGCCGGGTGCGCAAGAAAACCATGCTAATCGCCCAGGCACGTCAGATCATTGAAACCCTTCTCGAAGGGCCCGTTACCGGAACAATGTATCAGCTGCTGCCCCGTGAAATTAAACTGCGGGGTTTGTACTTCGATTCAGGCACTTTTATTGTCGATCTAAGCCGGGAATTTGCTGATCTCAGGGTTTTTGGGCCAACCGAACAGATTCTGGCTGTTTATTCTCTGGTAAATTCACTGACCGAACTTGACCCGAAAGCAAGGGTTAAATTTCTGGTCAATGGCAGCGAACCGGCCGCTGAAGACGGTCATGTTGATCTTTCGCTGCCTCTGACCCGCATTGAAAAGCTCATTCAAAACTGAACAAAGGTTAATAGAACAACAAAAAAGCGGCCGATAAACGGCCGCTTTTTTGTTGCGAATTTTAACTGGCGTTTTGCCTGAGAATCAACCGCCCCAGGTAGCGCTGGCACAACCATGAACGGTGCATAATACCTTTTTGCCGTTTGGCAGGCCCTCTTCGGTGCCCTTTACCCATTCATACTTGCCTTTTGAGGGGCATATTGGCATGCGTTCGCCACTGAGGAGCGAAGCCAGATCTTCAACTGATTCAGGGTACTGCTTCTTTTCGATGTTATATAGCTCAGCCGTACGGCTTAGAAGAGAACTGAATTCAAAACATTTGCTTTCGCGGGCGCGATCACGAACCCTTTGAAAATGCGGCAACGCAATGGCTGCCAGAATGCCAATAATGGCAATGACAATCATCAATTCAATAAGAGTAAAACCTGAATTAATTTTTTTCATAAGCTCACTTAGATTATACCACCAGAGAAATATTTTGCAAAACAATTCTTTTTGCATTATTATATCAACTAGTTACAAAATGGATACTTGGGGTTTCTATGCTCAATAAAAAGACTGCTTTGCTGATGCTGTTTGCGGTTGCCTCTGCAACTGGTTGCGTTCCTGACAAGTTTCAGTATGACCGGGAATTCGGAAAATCCGGATCGAACCGCGGGGAGTTTTTGAGCGCCACAGATATTGATTTGAACAAAAATGGCAATCTGGTGCTTGCTGATGGCGGCAATACTCGCATTCAGGTTTTATCAACTGATGGTAATTCGATCATGACTGCTGGTGAATCTGGTCGTGAAGGCTATAAGCTGCAGAGTGTCGCCGGGCTGGGTGTTAATCACCTGACTGATGATATATGGGTTTGCGACCAGCGCGGCAACAAAATTGTCAGATTCGACGCCGCTGGTACACCTAACATGAAGGTTACCAGCAAAATGAAATACCCCATGGACGTAGCAATTGACCGATCTGGTGATGCTTACGTCATTATGTCCAAAATCCCTGAAATCTACAAATATGATGCGAGCGGCAATTTTCTTGCCACTATCGGCGGCTCAGGCAAAGCAGCCTTGGTTTTCCCGACTTCCATCATGATTCACGATAATTTTCTGTTTATCTCTGATTTCGGTGGCAGGCGCGTTGTTAAGCTTGACATGGAAGGTAAATTCGTAGCTGAATTCAAAGACAAGGGCGAATACGAAGAAATGAAAGGGCCGTCCGGCATGCACATCGACAAGGATGGTAATCTATACATCCTTGACCTTGGCGAAGTTCCGGTGGTTATTCTCTCTTCAACCGGCAAATTCATCTCTAAACTTGGTGATTTTGGCAACCAGCCCGGCAGTTTTCTCTACCCGACAGGTGTTATTGCCAAATCCCCAGAAGAAATCTACGTTCTCGACAACAGTCGCAACACCATACTGAACTTCAAGAAAAAACCTGAATAAGCTTTCCGAGAAACACCGTGAAAATCCTGAAATATTTGATTCTCGTGGTGTTTTTTGCTTTTCTGGGCCTGGCTGGCTTCGCATCAGGAGCCTACCTCTGGATCACAGAAATGGCAAGCCCACCAGCCAGTGGCCAAAAGACAGAGCTTTTTGTGCAACCCGGCGTCAATACACGGCAGATTGCAACCCTGCTAAAAGAAAAAAGCATTGTGCGCAGCGCGCTGTTATTCAGACTTTATATCAGATTTCTCGCGGTTGACCAGCGCCTCAAACCTGGGCAATATAGTTTTTCAGGCAACGAAACTCTTAACGAAGTCATATTCAAACTGCTGCGAGGCAGTCTGCAAACCGTTTCCGTGACGATTCCCGAAGGTCTGACTATCAAACAGGTGGCAGCGATCCTTGAAGAATCTGGCATCTGCACGGCAGCAGCATTCATCGAAGCAGTCTCAGACCCGGGTCTGATCGGCAAAGTTTTTAGCACCTGGAACCTGATTCCAGCTCCAGAAGGCCTTGTTTTTCCTGACACCTACTATTTTAACAGGCCAACTCCGGCCCCTCAGGCAGCTGAGCGCATGCTGCGCCTTATGAAACATCAGATTGACCGAATCTTCGTTACCCCCCTGCCCGCTGGATTAACGCAATACCAGGGCTGCATTCTTGCCTCGATAATTGAAGAAGAGGCGGCTCTGGCAGACGAGCGCCCTCTCATTGCCTCGGTTTTTTATAACCGTCTGACCAGGCAGATGAAGCTTGAATCATGCGCAACGGTTCTCTACGCTCTCGGTTCACATAAAAACCGTATTCTTTTCGAAGACCTTAAAATTGATTCGCCATACAATACCTATCTGTATCCAGGTCTGCCCCCCACACCGATTGCCAACTTCGGAACATCTGCCTTGGCGGCAGTAGCTGCCCCGGCGGTTTCAGACTATCTTTTCTTTGTTTCAGATGGCAAGCGGGGCCATAATTTTTCGAGCACGATTAACGAACACAATCGTCTCAGACATCAGTTTTATCAGAAACGAAAAAAGGCAGGTAACGATTGATGCCCAGGCGAATTATTTATCTTATGCTGGTATTTTTGACCTGTCTCTCGGCACTGCCGGCCGCAGAGAATCGCATTATTGCGCTGGTGCCATCGCAAACCGAGTTGCTTTTTTCGCTGGGCTTCGGCACCGATGTGGTGGGTGTCTCGGATTTCTGCAATTTTCCGGTCGAAGCAGCTGCTGTTACCAAGGTTGGCGGTCTCGAACTGAACATCGAAAGAATCGTCTCGTTGCGCCCAACGCTGCTGGTTGACGCAAATAATATGCATCGCAAATACGAACCATTGTTTCAGCAGCTGGGTCTGAAATATATCAATTTTGTCACCACGCGCCTTGAGCACCTGCCAACAGTTGCTGCTGAACTTGCCAGGCTGCTGGGTGCACCCGGGAAGGGCGAAGTCTTTGTTCGCGACTGGGAAACCAAGCTTCGGCAACTGGATCTTAAAAAAGCCGCCTTGCCGGTGGCCGTCTACTTCGAAATCTGGGACACCCCGGCCCAAGCTGCTGGTCAGGGCAGTTTTATCGGCGAACTGATTGCCAGAGCCGGTGGCACCAATATCGTCACCGGCTCAGGTGATTTTCCGGTGGTCAGCAGTGAAGGGGTAATAAGCGGCAATCCCGAGGTAATTCTGGTTGCCTACCCGCTTCCCGATCTTGCCAAAATTCGCCAGCGCCCGGGCTGGGCTTCGATCAGGGCCGTCAAAAACAACCGCATCAAGGCGCTCGATCAGGATATCTTTGTCAGGCCCGGGCCACGCAATCTTGACGCAATCAGCCAGCTCATTCAAATTTTTCACGAGGTAAAACCCCATGAATAAACCAATTACCTTTGCCGCAGTTCTGGCTCTGGTATTCAGTCTGGCCGGCCCGCTCTTCAGCCAGCCAGACACAGAAAAAATGTGGGTGAAACTGGCAATAGCCTCTGACAGCGCCGATTTCAAGTTTCATCTGCCCATAGACGGCTGTGTGACAATCTTGTCAACGGTTGCCGGGCGCAAACAGGTTGACCCGCTCTGGGGCCCTGGTTCCATGAAAGCCGGAACATACAAAATTTCCATACCGGCTGGCAAAGTTAATGGGCGCAGCGGCATTGTCGAGCTTTTTAATATCACCATGACTCCCGAAAGCGAAACAGGCAGTCGGGGAAACGGCGAGCGACAGTTCAACAACCCTATGGGCATCGACTTCGACTCAAGCCGAAGCGAGATTCTCGTGGCTGACACCGGCAACGACCGTATTATCAGGCTTTCCGACAAGGGCAGACAGGTTTCGGTGCACGGTGGCTTTGGTCTTTCGTTCGGAGACCGCAGCGAAGAGCGTGAAGACAGCCTAGATGAACCGTATGATGTTGCTGCGGGCGGCTTTTCGAATTTTTATGTTTCCGACCAGAACAATCGACGGGCCTGCATTTTCGACGCCTACCGCAGTTACCGCGGCAACCTTTTCCCTAAAGATGATAACCGGCGCAACCAGCTCGACCGCCCCCGTGGTATCAAGGTTGATTTCGAAAGTAATATCTGGCTGGTCGATGGGCGGGCCGACAAGGTTATGAAGATTTCTGCAAACGGCGAACGTCTTTTTGAAGTTGGCGGCTTCGGGTTCAGCCTTCTGCACCTTAAAGACCCAACCCAGGTCGATGTAAACCAGCATGGCGAGATCTTCATTGCCGACCGGGGCAAGGGGCGAATCGCGATCTTCGACCGCCTCGGGTCATTCATCGGCGAAATGGTCGATCACCTCAAGACCCCGACCGGTGTCGCGGTGGACCCTGATGGCCTTATTCTGGTCTGCGATGACAGCACCAACGAAATGGGCCTCTACACCCCAAAGGGGGTCAGGCTGACCTGCATTGACCGGGCATCTGACGGCAGCGGGCTTCGTCGCCCATCAGACATCGCGGTAACCGAAAAATACATTTTCCTGCTTGATTCAGGCAATCACCGGATAATTCATATTCGTCGGCAGAAACAGTCAACCGCCGTGCCTTGGCAAGCAGAGAACACTGTGTTAAAATAGATCGGTTAATGCACAAATAGAATCAGGAGCGCAACATTGAATACCCGCCACATCAGACTTTTTGTCTGCATTCTGCTTGCCCTCGCGGTAGTCAGTTTTCAGACTGGTTGCCGCAATAAAACCGAACGCCGCAGCAGCAAAAGCGTAAAACTCTCGGAATCAACTAAAAACATTCCGGTTTCAGAGCTTTTACCTAAGGCAAAAGTAGTCACCGGCAAACTTAAACGCGAAGTATCAGAAAAGGTTCTCGACGAATACATGTATGGCACTCTTGCCGGGCAATACGGCAAAATCGATACCGCCGAGAAACATCTGCTGAAAACCCTTAAAATGGAACCGTTGTTTGTTGATGCGCATCATAATCTCGGTCTTGCCTACTACAAAAAAGGCCGGGTCGATGACGCGATCAGATGCTGGAAACGCGCACTCGAACTTGCCCCGTCCTATGCAGAGACCTATTACAATCTGGCAATTTTTCTGCTCGACATGAATCGCGAAAACGATGCAGTCGAAATGTTCAACCTCTGCACCCGCTATGAACCGTTTCACCTGAAGGCACGTTTCGCTCTGGGGCGCATAGCACAAAAAAAAGGGCAAAACAAAGATGCCATCAGGCATTTTCGGGCCTATCAGAGCAAAGATAAGGGCGATGTGCGTGTCTTGATAGCTCTTGGCGAGCTTTATCTGCTCGAAGGGCAACTTGATGCGTCACTGAAAGAATTCGAAGCCGCATCAAGAATCGATGACAAAAACGGCAAAGTGCACTACCAGCTGGGGGTGGCCTACCATCGTCGCGGTCTTCTTGACCATGCGATTCTCAATTACAAGCGCGCCACAGAACTGATGCCCAACCACGTTGACGCCTTCATCAACCTTGGCGACATCTACGCCGGTCGCGGCGAGTATGCATCGGCTCTGGCCGCTTATAACGCCGGGCTTGCCATTGATCCTACCAATACCTACGCATCAAAAAAGGCCAAACAGGCCGAAGAAAGATTGCTGGATAAATAATTTGAGACTGCTGCGCAATGTTGCTCCGTCCCGAAAAAAAATGTCCCCTGGCGAGAAAGTCCGTCTTGCCGTGCTTGGCAATCGCCTGAACATGACACGCGATGAGGCTGACCGCCTGCTCAGCGATCTACAGAAAGAAATCGCCACAATTCTGGCAGTCCCAGAAAGCGCAGTATCACCAGACACCGAATTTGCCGGGCGCGACCTCGATCTGGTATTCACCCTTAATAAACAAAACACACCGAATCGGAAAAAATGAAAAATATAATAGAAAACATCTCCCACTGGGAACTCCTCGAAATCGAAAAACCAGCACGTTACCTCGGCGGCGAAGTCAACCAGGCACCGGCAAAAACAGCGCCGGCATTGCGTGCCTGCCTGGTTTTTCCTGATCTTTACGAACTTGGCATGTCAAACCTGGCCATCAAGATTTTCTACGAAACCCTGAATCGCCGGCCCGATATCGTTGCCGAACGGGCGTTTTCGCCATGGCCAGACTTTGAAGCGCTGCTGCGACGGCGAGGTCTGCCGCTGTATGGCCTTGAATCAGGTCTGCCGCTGAGCGAATTCGATGTAATATTTATAACCCTGCCCTATGAAATGACCTTCACCAACGTCCTGAACATTCTAGACCTCGCCGGAATACCGCTGCACTGGAAAGACCGGCAAAAAGGCCCGCTGGTAATTGCCGGTGGCCCCTCTGCCTCGAATCCGATGCCGGTTGCGCGGTTTATGGATGCGGTTGTCATCGGTGATGGCGAAGAAGTGATTACCGAAATTTGTGACCGCTTGATTGCCGCCCGACAGGCTGGTGCCACCCACTCAGAAATCAGAGGCGATCTCAAAAATCTCGAAGGCGTTTGGGTTCCGGAGTTTCCCGGCAAAGTTCGTCGCCGCGTATTCAAAGGTTTTGCCGCGAGTACGCCGCCCCTTAAAATGGTTATTCCAAATGTTCAGGCAATTCACAACCGTGCGCCGCTCGAAATTTTTCGTGGCTGCATGAAGGGCTGCCGCTTCTGCAATGCCGGTTTTTATTACCGCCCGAAGCGAGAGCGACCAGTCGAAGACCTGATCAGATACGCAACTGAACTGCTGCAGAATACCGGCGAAGAATCTCTCGGGCTGCTGTCATTATCTACTTCTGATTATTGTCGATTAAATGAGCTGGTTCGTGGTCTTGACAAGGCAAAGCTCTACCCCGAACAAAGCATCTCGATTCCCTCGATGCGCATGAACGACCACACGATCGCCCTGCTCGACTCGACCCCGCACATTCGCAAAGGCGGGCTGACATTCGCACCCGAGGCCGGCACCCAGAGGCTGCGCGACGTCATCAACAAGAATGTGACCGAAGAAGATATTATCAGTGTCATGAAGGCCACCGGCGGTTCTGACTACCGCACCGTCAAGCTTTATTTCATGATGGGCCTGCCCTTCGAAACCGACGAAGATATCGAGGGCATCGTAACCCTCGTTAAACGACTCGAAGACATCGGCCGCACCACCAAGCCCCGCAAACAGATTTCCATCAGCCTGTCAGGGTTTGTGCCGAAACCGTTCACGCCGTTTCAATGGGCTGAACAGGCCGACATGGGCGAACTGAAGCGCCGACGCCAGATCGTCTGCCGAGGCCTGGAGCGCGGCAGTAGCCGGGTTTCATGGCGCGAAGAGTATCTGTGCCTTCTTGAATCGGTGCTCTCTCGCGGCGACGAAAGAGTTGGAGCGCTTATTGAAGCGGCTTTCAAAAACGGCTGCAAGTTCGACGGCTGGCATGAGCATTTTTCACGCGAAAAATGGGAAAAAGCCTTTGTCGATACCGGCCTGCAAGCTGCCGACTATCTGCGCAGCCGCCCAACCAGCGAAGTGCTCCCCTGGGATTTCATTGACTTTCAGGTGCCACGCGCCTACCTCGAAAAAGAATTTCAGCTCGCGGCCCAGGCCGCGACCGGGGGTCAGTCATGAACCAGGACAACGCCTCAACCGAAGTAAAAGTCAGAGTCGATTACAGCAAAACCTGTCAGGCACGCTATATCGCGCACCTCGACACCATTGATGTCATCTGCAAGGCTCTGAGAAGATTGCAGCTGCCCTATGCCGTTACCCAGGGCTGCCATGTGCGGCCAAAAATCAGTTTCGGGCCACCGTTGCCGCTCGGGCACGCCAGCTTCTGTGAATATTTCGTGCTGAATCTGACCCGACCCATTGACAATGCCTGGCTGCAAGAGGCTTTGAATCGGGAGTTCCCGCACGGTATGCAAGTTTTGCGGGTTACCTCACCCTTCATCGAAAAGAAAAACGGCAATTTCGGCGAACAGCTGACTTATCGGCTGACCTTTTCAGACGGAGCATCTGCAAGCCTGGCCCGCGATTACCTTCTTGATGGCACTTCTGCCTTCGAAGTCGAACGCAAGGGCCAGAACCGCAAGTATTGCCTTAAAGATGCCGTAGTTGGGGTTACCAGCGTTAAAAATGGCAACGATACTGTTCTAGAAGCTCAATTCGTTCAGGGGCAGGCTGATGTGCCATCGGTTTCAAAAATTGTAACCGCACTCGCCAGTCACCTCGCCGAACGAAAAGATCATCTCAAGCTCATTGAGAGAATTGCCCTCGTTGAATTTATTCAGAAACAGGAGATTTCTGCTGATTGAAAAGGAAAATTTTAGTTAATATCGGTCTTGATGAATCCAGAGCCGCCGTTGTCGAAAACGGCAAACTGGTCGAATTATTTTATGAAATTCAGGATAGTGAGAAAATTGTGGGCTGCATCTACAAAGGCCGGGTCGCCAACGTGGTGGCCGGCACCCAGAGTGCATTCGTCGATATCGGAATCCACAAAGACGCTTATCTCACCCTGACAGGCGTCGAAAGCAATGACGACGAAGATCTGCGTGACATCTTCCGCAGCCCGATCCAGGACACCCTCAAGGTCGGTCAGGAAGTAATCTTGCAGATACTCAAGGAACCCACGCCCACCAAAGGGCCACGTTCGACCATGACGATTTCCTTTCCGGGAAGATATCTGGTTTACATGCCCAAGGTCGATCATGTCGGCGTTTCGCGCAAAATAAACCAGGATCGCGAGCGCGACCGACTTCGCAACATTGGTCGCCGCATCGTACCCAAAGGTGGCGGTGTAGTTTTCAGAACTGCCTCTGAGGGCCTTGAAGAGAATGTTCTCAAAGCCGACCTTGATCTGCTGATCAAAATGTGGCGCAAAGTTGAAGGCAAGATCAACCGGACCCCCCCCCGTACAATGTTGCACCGGGATATTCCTCTGCCAATGAAAGTTGCCCGGGATTTTTTCACCGACGATATCGAGGAAATGATCATCGATTCAGAGGAAGCTTACCGGACAATCATCGAAGATTGCGAGTTTCTTTCGCCGCTGCAGCGAGCCTCTCTCGAGCTTTATCGCGACAGAACGCCAATTTTTGAAAAATACGGTGTAGAGAAAGAAATAGAGCGGGCGCTGGCACGCAAGATATGGCTTGATTCAGGCAGTTACATCTTTATCGATAAAACCGAGGCCATGTATTGCATAGACGTTAACAGCGGGCGGTTTTCGGGCGGTTCTGATCTCGAAGAAACCGTTTTCAAAGTTAATCTCGAAGCCGCAAAAGAAATTGCCCGGCAGATAAGATTGCGTAACCTTGCCGGCATGATCATTATAGACTTTATCGATATGGAAGCCCCAACCCACCGTGCCCAGGTTCTCAAAGCACTGCGCGAAGGGTTCAAGGGCGACCGAAACAAGCCGAATATTCTTGAATTTTCTGAACTTGGCCTGGTTCAGATGACCAGGCGCAGAACCTCAGCCAGTCTCGACGAAATCCGCAAAGGCCCATGCCCCTGCTGCCAGGGCAGTGGCAAAACGCTATCAACGCAAACGGTGGTCAACCAGATCCGTTCGAGTCTTTTTGATGAAGCAAAGCGCTACCAGACCGAGAAGTTGATTGTCAATGCCCATAAGTTAGTTCTCGATCAACTTCGGGGCCGTGAGAACCGTGATATTCGTGAGCTTGAGAACCAGTTGCAAAGAAAACTCATTCTTAAACCGGTCAACAATTTTGATGTCGAATCGTTCAAAATCGAACCGGTCATGGAAAGAACCGAAAAAAGGCAACCCCGGGACAACGACCGCCGCCCACGAACGCCCGAACATGTCAGAACTGAAGACCTGCCATTTGAGAACGCAAACTCCGCGGCCCCTGTCGAAGAGAATAATACCGGGCAAACTGACGGGCAGGAGCTTGATCAGCAGCCAGATATAGATGAGAACGACCGACAAGATGAAAACGGAGATGGAAGTGAACAGGTTTAACAAGCTGTTGATACTGCTGCTGATACTTGCGCTGCCCGGTGCGGCCCGGGCAGTTGAGATAAAATATGCCTTCAGAAAAGGGGCAACCTATTCATATCAGTACACTCAGCAGTGCACCTCAAAATCATCAGCTTTCACCAGCACTTCCACCAGAACTGTAGCCGTGCCGGCAACCAGCTTCAAGGTCAAAGCCATCGATTTTCAGCAGAACGCCTTTATTCTCGATATCGGTGACCAGAATTCCACTTTTCGCAGATATATCAGGGAAACCGGAGAAATAAAAGGAGCACCAGCCGAAACGGGCCGGGGTATTCCTTTTTTTCTGACCTTTCCTGCGGGCGACTGGAAAATTTCGGAAAAACGCCAGATAAAAAAAGATCTGCAATTTGGCAACCTGGTGGTACCTTCCTTATGGAACTGCATGTTAAAGTCAGTTGACTCTGAAAAGGGTCTGGCCGAAATAATCTTCGCCGCCAGCGTCAAGTTACCCGATGACCAGCTGCGCCAGAAAACCTTTTCTCTCAAAGGGCGGGCACTGTTCAACCTCCCTGAAGGCGTTATACATCAGGCAGACTGGCAGACCACCTATAAATTCAGTTTTTCCAACAAGGAATTCGCGGTTACCCGCAACCTCTGGAACTTTGAGCAACAGGTCAGCCATAGTTTGCTGATGACCGGGATTCAGGAGTAGCAATTGAACAGAATCTTACTGGTTCTTCTGGTTTTTCTGCCTGCGAGCCTTATGGCGCAGGTCAATAGTGATATCACGACTCCTTTTAAGCTCTGGCTGTTAAACAATGAGGCACGGGTTTTTTCTTCACTGGCAGCCGATGAGAACCTCATCAGCAAGGTCAGCGCTCCTTTCGCTTTTCAGCCACCGCCAATCGGCGATGCAACTGGCGCCGAAGAGTCGCTCTGGGAAACCCACAGAAAAATCTATGTACTGCTCGATGAAGCACAGCGCATCTATTCGCTTGCCAGGCGCTTTGGCAACGGTCGTTTTGCAATCGTGGTCAAGCAGGCACGCCCCGAAATATGGTCGATCCTGCCACTTCTGCAGGCAAGGCCTGTGGTAATACCGTCTTTAGCCACGGGCTATCGATGGGCTTTTCACACCACCCTCCTGAAAAGCCTGGGCCTTGAAACCGAGCGCGACATGGATCTCTCGGCAAGAATGGCAAAGGCCGTTAAAAAGCTTTCCGATGAAGAGTTTCGGCTGCTCACTGACTATTTTTCGACCTTCGCGGCCCTTTTCCCTTCAGATGCGAGCATCAGGGTTCTTAAAGGCTTTATTGAGACGGCCAGCAAAAAACCATTTGGAACAGGCCTCAAAGAACTGCTCAAGCCCTCGGGTGTTCTACCCGTACAACCTGCCATGGTTGCCGCCGCGCCCGCAGCTGCACCAGCCGAACCCGAAGACCCTCTTGCCGAACTTGAAAAACTTGCCCAGTTTGATGCTGGCCTCACCGCTTCAATAAACCCCGAAGCAGCCGCCAGTGACCCGGCTGCCATAAGTAACCCTCAATCAGCACCCACGACGCTTGAACCGCCGCCTCCTGGCGTCGAGGATCTCTTCACAATCTGGGAATAACAAGCTGTTTTCACTTCTTTTAGTGTACCCCCATTAACGAGAAACTTGATTTTCAGAAAGAATTGCAGTAACTTGGCAGGCATGCACCGTTTTAATACGGTCAGCTTTGTTCAATCTGAAGGAGAATTTTCATGAAAAAAATCGCTCTTGGTCTTGTTTTGTGCGGAACTCTGGCTCTCGTCGGTTGTGGCGCAGAACCCGCCAAGCCAGCTGCTGCTCCTGCCGTAGCTCCTGCCGTAGCTCCTGCCGCTTCAACCGCTCCTGCTGATGCTCCGGCTGTTACCCCCGCCGCTGCTCCAGTTGACGCTCCCGCTGCCGCTCCGGCTGCTGCTCCAGTGGACGCTCCGGCTGCCGCTCCCGCCGCCGCTCCGGTTGACGCTCCCGCTGCTGGTACTGGCAACTGATTCTCGGAAGTTTTTTCACAAAAGGGGCGCGTCAGCGTCCCTTTTGTGTTTTCTGGTAATTTTGCAATACCGCAGTTTTGCCATTCAGATTTATCGACAGAAGATATATGCTCAGCCACAAACTGGCTGGCCAGCTAATGCAAAAACGCAATTTAGCGGTTGTAATACTCTTGCAGCTTGGGCAAAGAATTGGTGCGCAGTTTTTTCAGGGCCTTTTCTTCAACCTGGCGAACCCGCTCACGCGTCACCCCAAGTATTCGGCCAATCTCTTCAAGCGAGCGAGGGGTACCGTCATCAAGACCAAACCTCAGCTTAACGACGATCTGCTCTCTTTCGGTGAGAGTTTCGAGAATGCGGCCAATCTGATCACGGAGCAGCGAATCAATGACGGCCTCTTCAGGGCTGACGGCATCATCATTTGAAATATAATTTTCGAGGGAGGTATCTTCTTTGTTTCCCACGGAAATTTCGAGTGAGACTGGTTCCTGGGTGAGACGCACTACCTCTTCAATTCTATCGACAGGGAGATCGACCTTGGCCGACAATTCTTCCATGCTCGGTTCGCGGCCTCTTTCCTGAACAAACATGCGAATCTGCTTGCGAACTTTGTTCACAATTTCCATGATGTGTACAGGAATACGAATAACTCGCGACTGCTCGGCAAGGGCGCGCGTAATCGCCTGACGAATCCACCAGGTTGAATAGGTCGAAAATTTGTAACCCATGGTGTAATCGAATTTGTCTATTGAACGCAGCAGGCCAAGGTTGCCTTCTTGAATAAGGTCAAGAAAGAGCAGGCCACGATTGGTATATTTTTTGGCAATACTGACCACCAGTCGCAGATTGGCGGTTATCAAAGCCTCGCGGGCGTCAGGGTCGCCTTCAAGAATACGCCGGGCAAATTCTTTTTCCTGGTCATGGGTGGCCAGGCTCAGCTTGGTGAGTTGTTGCAGATAAAGCTTGACCGAATCATCAAAGATAGACTCTTCCTTGCGCTTTTCACGCTCATCCTGATGATCGACCACGTCTTCATCGTTCTGTTCACGGTGCGGCGAAGCTACCTTGATCTCTTCATGAACAGGGTGATTTTTAACTTCAACCGGTTTTTCAACCTTACCTGTCACTTCGCCTGTTTTAGGCTTGCTTTTCGGCATGTTCCAACTCCTCTTCGCGGGCGAATCTTCCCATGCCGCGAAACTTTCTGTAGCGTCCGTCTAATAATTTATCGGCTTTCATTGCCATTAATGTAGGCAGATGTTTATCAATCTGCTTTCTGATTTCATCGGCAGCCGCCTGATGATTACGATGCGCCCCCCCAATCGGCTCGGGAAGTATGTCATCGATGATGCCTGCCTCTAGAAGATTGCCGGCCCTGAGTTTTAAAGCATTGGCCGCATCTCTGGTTCGGGCCGGATCGTTATAGAGAATGGCGGCACAGCCCTCAGCCGAGATGACCGAATAAACAGAAAATTCAAACATGAAAACCCGGTCGCCGATACCAATGGCCAGAGCACCGCCACTACCACCTTCACCTGTAACGAAACAGAGAATCGGAACCCTGATACTCGACATTTCAGCGAGATTTCTGGCAATTGCATCGCTCTGACCGCGCTCTTCGGCGCCAATACCCGGGAAAGCACCCGGCGTGTCGATAAAAGTAATGATCGGCAAACCGAAACGCTCAGCAGTTCGCATCATGCGCAGGGATTTGCGGTAGCCTTCAGGGTGCGGCATGCCAAAATTACGATAAATGTTTTCTTCAGTGTCATGGCCTTTCTGGTGGCCAATTATCATAACTCGATGGTCGCCAATCTGACCGATACCGGAAACGATTGCCGGGTCGTCACCGAACAGTCGGTCGCCATGCAGCTCAACGAAGTCGTCACCACAAAGGCATTTGACAAGATCAAGTGTAGAAGGTCGGTTTATGTGACGGGCTACCTGGGTTATCTGCCATGGCTCAAGGTTACCATAGACATCGTTTTTAAGAGCATCAATTTTTTCGGTAATTGCCCTGATTTCTCTCGAAAGATCGACCTTCCCTGATTCTGAGATGGCCTGAAACTCGCGAATTCGCGCTTCGAGCTCAATGATTGATTTTTCGAAATCAAATTCTTTTGCCATACTTTTCCTGTCAGGCGACCAGCAGCCGCAGAATACGTGCAACGGTATTTTTTAATACCCGGCGATGAACGACACAATCAAGCATACCATGCTCAAGAAGAAACTTGGAGCGCTGAAAACCATCGGGAAGTTTTTGCCTGATAGTCTGCTCAATGACCCGAGGCCCGGCAAAGCAGATCAAAGCACCGGGTTCGCCGATGTTTACATCACCAAGGCTGGCAAAACTCGCAGAAACACCGCCGGTGGTCGGGTCAGTCATTATGGAAACAAATGGCACAGCAGCCTGGTTCAGGCGTTTAACCGCAGCAGAGGTTTTGGCCATCTGCATCAACGAAAAAATACCTTCCTGCATGCGAGCGCCGCCGCTTGCCGAAACAATGACCACCGGAGACTTTTCAGCGGCACCAATCTCAAGAATGGTGGTCAGCTTTTCGCCAACAACCGAACCCATACTGCCACCCATAAATTCAAAATTCATTACGCCCAGCATAATCTTGCGACCCGAAAGAGTCGCTCTGCCAGTGGTTACTGCTTCGTTAACGTCGGTTTTCTTAACCGCTTCAAGCATTCGCTCAGGGTAAGGTTTTGAGTCAACAAAAGACAACGGATCGACCGAACGCATGTCACTGTCAGTTTCAACAAAAGAGTTATCATCAGTCAGCTGGGCTATTCTATCCCAGAGGGGCATGCGCAGGTGGTGGTCGCATTTGCTGCACAGGTAAAGATTTTTCGCCAGATCTTTGATCAAAAGCGTCTCATTACATGCCGGGCATTTTTTCCAGAGGTCAGAAGGGGCATCCCGTCTGGGACGGGTCAGCTTTGAAAACCATCCCATGCGTTACCGCCATTCCAAAGAATTATTTAATCTACACATAAATTCTGGTTATACCAGATTTAATAACCAGTTTCAAGAAGAAACCTGTTACAAAACCTTGTGAATAAAAGTTTGTTATTTAGCTGTCAACAGGTGGTTCAAACCACAAGACAAATGCATGCATATTTCCAATGAAAAACGCCTCTCCGTAAAGGAGAGGCGAGAAGGTCACCGGGAACAAGGCTTATACGCGATATCAGGGGGCGTCGGTGGTAAATTTTTTGGCTGGCGTTCTTTCTTCAACACCGGTTGAGACGGCGGTGGCAAAAATTCTTATCTGATAAGTCGTATTGCCATTGAGCGAAAATAGTTTTTTGCTGTAGGTGCTGTTCACGACACCGAGAGTTTCGTCGTCGATGGGGTTGGTGCCGTTCTCAGCGAACAGATAGACTATACAATTGGCAGGTTCTTTGAGCTCGAAATCAACCTGAGCCTTATAAGGGCCGCTCTTGGTAATATTGATGCTCTTGAACAGGGTCACGACATCGACGGGCGGGGTAGTCGGGGTTGTAGTAGTGGTTGTTGGAACCGCTGTCTGCGCGAGAGTCGTGAACGAGAGAATCCCGAAGGTCTGGGTGGTGGTGCGGTTGCCACTCTTGTCGGTGCAGACGAGTTCGTAGGTGTAATGGGTCGAGAAGAGCAGACCCCTGATTTCGTATTTGTGGCTGGTCTTATAAGTGGTGCTTACCGGGAATTCAAGGCGGTCGCCACCGATAGTTTTAAGGATCAGCCGGCTGAGGCATACTTCGTCACTTTTCCAGGTAATGGTAACTGAGTTTGCCTGTGGAGTGGCGACGACACCGCTGATAACCGGCGGGATGACATCACCGAAGCCTGGCAGGCCGTTGGTTCCGTGGCAAAGGTAGCACATGCTGTCGTCTGAATAGTTGTGATCGGGGTTTCTCGTCGTATCATTATGACAACTGAGGCATGAGGCCTGCTGCCAGCCGGGGTGCATATTATCGAGCAGTGGCGCATTTTCGTGGCCATTAACGCCGCTGCTGTCGGTCGGAACGGTGATAATCGGCGTGGTAATCGCCCCCGGGTTCTGAACCACCCCGTCGGTGGCCAGACCAGTGCCGGTGCCGGTGGTCTGATAAGCGCCGAGCGGGTTAACGTTGCCACCCGAATCAGAAGAACTTGATGAACAACCGGCAGTCAAAATAGAGACTGCCGTCAACACAATTAAAAGCAACCATGAATGCTCATGCAGACGACGGTATGACTTCATAGACGATCTGTGACCTCCAGATTCTTTGTCTTATAATAGTACCCCTGGATTATCGGCATTGATGGCAGGACAAATTAGAATAAAAAAATATGCATCTTTTCGTTTAGAAATTTTTGAAACCTGCCGAAAGGGTTGAAGATTTCGCATCGTTATCTTATTCTCAGGGAAACTATGAAACTAATCAGCAACACACTGGTCTGGACAGCCACCTGGCTGATAACGGGGTTATTTACGCTGGCGGTTTATCCCCTGTATTTCTTCCGCAACATTGGTTATCACCTGCGCTCACCATCTGTTCTTCTCTATGCCATGCTGTTTTTTGTGGTCGACAGAATCTCAAAACTGCTGGTTGTGAATAATTCGCACCTGCTGCCCTTCAACATTCTTGAAAATTTCTTCACTCTAACCTACGTTAAAAACCCCGGGGTGGCTTTTGGCTGGTTTCCTGACTGGCGACTGCCACCCATTCTGATGGCTGTGAGCATGATTCTGATTATCGCCTACTACAGTCTCAAGCTGCCTGAGGAAGAACGCCTGACCCGCTGGGCACTTGCTCTGCTGGTTGGCGGCGCCATCGGCAATCTCTACGACCGCATCATTTATGGTTTTGTAATAGATTTTTTCCTCTTTCACTTTGGTTCTTTTGATTTTCCGGTCTTCAACGTCGCCGATATTGCCATTGACGTAGGTGTTTTCATGCTGTTCGTCGATATCTTCTTTCTAAGCCCCGACGAAGACGAAGAGACCAGTTCCGAGGGTCTTCCCAGCAGCGCAACCTGAGCCTCTCGCATGTACCCAATATTGTTATCAACCCCATGGTTCAATGTTTATACCTATGGGTTATTGATCGCAGCCGGCTATTCAATCGGCACGCTGCTGATACTGCGGGAAGCGGGTCGCGCCGGTCTTAATCGCGAAGCCATTTTTGATATGCTGATCATTCAGATGATCGTTGGCATTCTTGGTTCACGACTACTTTTTATTATTGAATACACCCCCGAAAAGCTGACTTTTTCTGACTTTTTCGCCTTTGAGCAAGGTGGACTCACCTTTTATGGCTCGGTAATCAGCAGTTTCATCTTCGACCTTCTCTACCTGAAAGCTCGCCGGATACCATTCTGGCCGGTAATGGACTGCATCGGCTTTGGCCTGCCGGCTGGCATTGCCCTGGCCCGGCTGGGCTGTTTCTTTAATGGCTGCTGCTATGGTACGGTCTGCACTTACCCATGGGGCGTGCCTTTTGAGCATGCTGGCCCAGGCCTGCATCACCCGACCCAGATATACGAATCGCTCTCAGCCCTGCTGATTCTGGCAATTATCCAATATTTACGCCGTTTCAGAAGAAACCACGGCGAGGTGTTTCTTGCCTGTATGGCTCTTTATGGCTTTTTCCGTTTCTTCATTGAATTCTTCAGGGCCGAGAATCCTGAGGTTCTAGCAGGCCTGAAGCTTTCGCAACTGATCGGCATCGGGGCAATTGCCGCCTCATTTGCGGCCTGGAAAATCATCGACCGCAGCCGCAAATTCAGACTCATGCCCGACAAAGAACCCGTATCTCTCAGACCGGAACCATAAAAATGCAGTGGCTTGCCAGTCTGCACCTTCCGGTTTACACCTACGGCATCTTGCTCCTGATTGCCTTTGTGGGCGGCATTGCATGGTTTGCTGCCAATTGCCGCAGGCTTGGCCAGCCCCTGCCTGACACTGTCGATCTGCTGCTGGTAGTTTCAATCAGTGGTCTGGCTGGCGCCAGATTCCTTTATATCAGCCTGTTTCCAGAACAATTCTCAGGCATGGCAGACTATTTAGCCCTTCATGAAGGCGGTCTGGTATTCTACGGCGGTCTCTTTGCGGCAATCGCCGCGCTGTTTATCTATCTGCGGCTTAAAAAAATCGCATGGCAACCAGTCTTCGACTGCCTGGTTCCCTCGCTGGCGATGGGCCAGGCAATCGGGCGCTTCGGCTGCCTGATTAACGGTTGCTGCTACGGTCGCCGCACTGAAATGTTTCATATTTATCGACTCGACAACGACCCCGAAGGGGTTTTTCGGCACCCGACCCAGGCTTACGAATTAATGTTTCTGATGCTGCTGGCGATTATGGCGACCCGGCTGCTGCACCGCATGACGTCACCAGGCCTTCTCAAGCCGGGAGTTTTGAGCGGCCTTTATCTTTCGATTTATTCTGGATGGCGTTTTCTGATAGAATTTCTCAGGAACGATCCTCGCGGCGGATTTTTTACCACAATGCATTTGTCACCATCACAGTTGTTATCAATCATTCTTATGGCCATGGGTGGCAGCATGATAGTATACTGTAACAAATATTCTGCCGGATCCGGAGTTAATTACAAATGAACAGAACTGAAGTATGGTCAGTAGAAAATGAATATGCCGGGCTGCGCATCGATCTGGCAATCAATAAAAAGTTCACCACCATTTCGCGAACTCTCGCCCAGGAAATGCTGAAAAGCGGCGAGATCAAAATTGGCAATCATCTGGTGAAGCCAGGTCTGAAGATCAAAGGTGGCGAACAGGTCGAAATAGTATTTCGACCTGACGATGTCGAACCAGAGATTAAGGCAACAGTCCTTGATTTTCCGATTCTCTTTGAAGACCCCTACATGATTGCCATCGACAAACCTGCCGGTCTGGTGGTGCATCCGGGCGCCGGGCGCGAAAAAACAACGGTTGTCTCTGCCATGCTCGGGCACACGAAGCTCAGCCCGATTGGCGCTCCGACCCGACCGGGCGTCGTTCATCGCCTCGACAAAGATACCAGCGGGGTCATGATTCTTGCCAAAACCCGAGAAGTGCATCGCAAGCTTGCCGAAGCCTTTGCCGGCCATGAGCTCGAAAAAGAATACCTGGCTATAATTCAGGGGCATATTGTCAATCGCCGCGGCCGCATTGAAGTCGCCATCGAACGCGACAAGATACACCGCAAGCGCATGAAGGCAACTTCGGCCGATCAGGGCCGCATGGCCATCAGTCAGTTCGAAGTCGTTGAATATCTGAAGGGCGCCACCCTGGTTAAGGTTAAGATTCTGACCGGGCGCACACACCAGATCAGGGTGCACATGGCCTTCACCGGCCACCCGTTGCTGGGTGACGTGACTTATGGTGGCAAACGTTTTGCAAGGCGTGCCGGGCACTTTCTTCACAGCCATCGCCTGGTGATTCAGCATCCGATCACCGCAAAGCCTTTGGTTCTTGAAGCGCCGATACCAGCCAGATTCGCCGAGATGCTCGAACAGCTGCGCAAAGAAGCGCCGGCCGATTCCAACTGATTCTTGACAGAAATTTTGCCGATATCAAAGATGTTCTCAATTTAAAACAGGAAGTAATTAATGCCTGAGCAGCTCAATTCAAGCCATAAACGCGGCAATTTTGCCCTCTACGCCATCGTTTTTCTGCTGGTTGGCGTAATTATGTCGCTTGTCATTTTTTTCCCGCAGTTTCTCAACATGCAATCTGGAATCTACGGTATCTCGTGCCGGGAAATCCGCCAGAAAATACAGGTTGCGGTCGAAGAGCACGACGCCAACAATTCGACAAGCATCGTCGCCCCCGAGAAACGGGTCGATCTCGACACCCTCAAAGAGAAGGGTTTTCTGCATGAAATCAAGCTTTGCCCTGAAAAGGGCGAATATAAATTTGACAACCGTGGCAGAGTGATCTGTACTTTTCATAAAACCGGAGATAAAAAATGAACAAACATCGAAGACGGACTTATCTGATCAAAACAGGTCTTCAGCTCAGGTATATGGGCATAATCATCTCGACAATGCTTCTGGTGGCATTTGGGGTTGGCTGGGTGATTTATCACACGTCATGGAGCCGCATCGCCAACACCCCTGATCTGACGCTCGACAAGCTCTCAGATATTTTTGACACGGTGAACGGCATTCTGATGCACTGGATAGTCGTTTTTATTCTGGCCATAGCCATTCTGTCGATTTTTGTTTCACACAAGATCGCGGGGCCTGTCTACCGGCTCGAAGAGACGTCGAAGCTCATCGCTTCGGGCGATCTGACCCAGCAGATTCAGTTGCGCCAGGGTGATGAACTCAGAGACCTTCAGGAAGCATTCAACCAGATGTCTGAGTCACTGCGAAAAATGGTTGGCAAAGATCGCGAGGTCATTGACAAGCTGGTAGCTACAACAAACCGCCTGCGTGACAAGATCGACAAAAAGAATCTGGGTTCTGATTCGATTGAAGAACTCACCCGCGACCTGCATGTGGTTATCGAAGAGTTACGGCTGGTGACCAGCGGTTTCAAGATCGACGATTCAGGTGATGATGCAGAACCTGACAAACCGGTCGCGGCCGCCGAAGTCTGAGTCGGCCGGGCTTTTAACCTTATCGGCATCACCTGTCGATGAAAACTGTTTAAAGAGATTGTATCTTCTGATACAATCTCTTTGTTTACAGCAATATTCTACCAATTCGAGATTAGCAGAGAACCGGCTTCTGTCGAGCGTGGCATCAGCGGCCTGGGCAATCTTTAAAAAAATTGAATTTTGCTCTTCGCTTATCAGAAAGTCGGAAGGAGCAGAACATGATGCATCACCCGATATTCGTCAACGGTGAATGGCGCGATGCCAGTTTTCCAGTTTCATCATTCAAGGCGATAAATCCACTATCAGGCAGGCAACTGCCCGATAGTTTTCCCGTCTCAAGCTTTCTTGATCTCGACGCGATACTGCAGGCTGAAGAAACTGCCAGAGCCGAAATTTCGGCCGTCAGTTGTGAAAAGCGTGCCGGGTATCTCAGGCAGCTCGCCGTTGAATTCAAGAACCAGATCGACGACCTCACCCATACAGCACACGAAGAAACCGGTCTGCCCCTGAAATCTTTTCTTATCGAAGAAGATTTTGCCCGGATGCTGCAGCAGATTGACGAAGCTGCGGCCCACTGCCTGAATCGCACCTGGTGCGAAGCCGCCATCGACACCAATACTAATCTGCGCTCTATCAGAGGGCCTCTGCCGGGGCCGATTGTTATTTTTGGCCCGGCCTGCAACCCTTTCAGCCTGAATGCCTGTGGTGGCAATGATTTTGCCTGTGCAATAGCCGCCGGCAATTCGATAATTGCCCGAAGCAACCCGGCTCACCCTCTAACCAGCTACAAACTGGCGATGATAATCGGCGAAACTGCCGCCCGAATGGAGCTGCCGGGGGGTATGTTCCAGTTTTTCTTTGACACAACAAGCGATCTGGGCTACCGACTGGCAGCGCACCCGATGATCGGGGCCATGGCGTTTACCGGCAGTCG
>Ga0116171_10001043_pt1 | contig 28642 bp, 23 predicted proteins | sample AD_JPNHW2_MetaG_FD_89798 | JGI IMG/M metagenome (GOLD analysis project Ga0116171, IMG submission 89798) | Active sludge microbial communities of municipal wastewater-treating anaerobic digesters from Japan - AD_JPNHW2_MetaG | ecosystem: Engineered > Bioreactor > Anaerobic > Digestate | place...
AGAGCATCTCCCAGTACTTGGGCAGGGGCCAGAGCTCATCATCAACCATAAGCTCAAGCTCATCACACTTCTTCCTGATTTCATTCATCCTGGTTTTAACCCTACCGCAATATGATTCGGCTTTAGCCTGTTCATCTTTCATTTCCCTGGAGGAATCAATCGCTGACCTGAGAGCAGCCAGATCAACCTGTATCCCGCTTACCAGGGTGATGGTCTTAACCAGCCCGTCTTTCTGAGGCTTAAATACATCTTCGGTAACAAGCCCGCCTATCTCGCGTACTGACGAAGCAATGTTCTTCTGGTGAGCGTATGCTGCCGGAAGCACCTGGGATGAAACAATGTTGTATAAGGCGTTTGCCTCAATATCAAGCTGTTTGCAGTACTTCTCCAGGTGAATGTGATACCTTGATGTAAGCTCCACAGGTGTGAGCACCTTGTATTTATCAAACAGCTTTTTAGCCTTATCTGTGTTATATGCCTTAAGCGCCTCGGGTGTAGTCCTGAAATTGGGAAGTCCCCTCTTTTCAGCCTCTTTATGCCACTCTTCGGTATAGTTGTCACCGCCGAAAATTACAGTCTTAAATGTTTTTATCTCTTCCCTGATTATTTCAAAAATTGTTTTCCTGATATCCGATGTTCCAGCCTTCTCTATTTTATCAGCCAGTTCATCAACACTCTCTGCAACAATAAGGTTCAAGACTGCAGTAGGGAATGAAATAGACTGCGAAGAACCCAGCGCCCTGAACTCGAACTTGTTTCCCGTGAACGCGAAGGGTGAAGTCCTGTTCCTGTCAGTATTATCCTTGCTGACAACCGGGAGTGAAGACAGCCCCAGGTCTATTATGGCTGCGTCAGTGGCCTTAAGGTTCTCACCTTTTTCAATCGCGTCAAGGATAGAAGCAAGCTGGTCACCCAGGAAAACTGATATTATCGCGGGGGGAGCCTCGTTGGCGCCAAGCCTGTGGTCATTGCCGCTGTGAGCAACAGTTGCACGGAGAATGTCGCTGTGCCTGTGAACTGCCTTGAGTACAGCAACAAGAAATATCAGGAACTGGATATTTTCAGCGGGTGTCTTCCCGGGATTCATCAGGTTTATCCCGTCATCAGTTGCTATTGACCAGTTAAGGTGTTTACCCGAACCGTTTATTCCTGCAAACGGTTTTTCATGCAGAAGCGCCGAGAACCCGTGCCTGCGTGCTACCTTTTTCATGGTATCCATCAGGAGCTGGTTGTGGTCAACTGCCAGGTTAGCCTCTTCGAAAATCGGGGCTATCTCAAACTGGCTGGGTGCAACTTCGTTATGCCTGGTCTTTGCGGGAATACCCAGTTTAAAAAGCTCTTCATCAAAATTGTGCATGAAACTCTGGATTCTTTCCCTTATGGTCCCGAAGTACTGGTCCTCAAGTTCCTGCCCTTTTGCAGGAGCCGCTCCGAGCAGTGTCCGGCCTGAAAGAACAATATCCTGTCTCCTTGAATAATACTCCCTGTCCAGGAGAAAGTATTCCTGCTCCGGGCCCAGGTTGGCGTTAACTTTTTTTGAAGTTGTATTACCAATAAGCCTCAGGAGCCTGATCGCGCTTGTGCTCACGGCCCTGCCCGAACGCAGCAGGGGGGTTTTCTTATCGAGTGCTTCACCGGTGTACGAGATGAATACAGATGGTATACATAATGTTATGCCGAGACCGTTCTTGCGTAAAAATGCCGGGCTGGACATATCCCATGCCGTGTAGCCCCTGGCCTCAAACGTAGCCCTTATGCCGCCGCTCGGGAAGCTGGAAGCATCCGGTTCACCCTGAACAAGCTGTGAACCCGTGAATCTTTCAATCACTTCATGCGGATTTACGAACTCGACAAACGCATCATGCTTCTCGGCGGTGGATCCTGTCAGAGGCTGGAACCAGTGCGCGAAGTGAGTTGCGCCGTTATCAAGCGCCCACTCCTTCATTGCGTGAGCCACGACATTGGCTGTTTCGACATCGAGTTTTATGTCCTCTTCAATACAGGAAATAAGTTTGAGATATATTGACCGTGGAAGCTTATCCTGCATCACAGTTTTATTAAAAGTGTACTTCCCGAAATATGAGGAAACTCTTTGTCTCTCTTTTTTATCATCCAGTAAATTCCTGACCACTACTGAACCCGCTGTCTGCCTTGCCATAATTTTCTCCTTATTAAATCTTTTACCAGATTGTATTGACCGTTTACGGAACTGTTTTCAGCCAGAGATTCAATTTCGCAACAGGTCATTTAAGCGACATTTAAAAATAATATAACATCGTGTCAAATGTTGTTGCTGAATATTCAAGCGATACTATGATAATTAACAAGTCCGTAACAAAGAACATGCTGCCGGCAGATCGGTAATATAACAGATGTTATAAACAAACAATATTACATCCATGTTAAATTATAACCGGGATGAAATAATACTTCCAGCCGCATCCGGATGAGTCAGTAAAACCCGATTTTTTGAAAGAAAAATATACACCCGGACCATCCTCAGTCCCGGTAAAGTCTGCGCCCCGGGACAGCGCTAAGCCCCGTCCATCATCTTTCTTCTTGCAGCGGCAAGTGTTGCCGTATCAGCAGGTCCGGTCCTGCAGCATCCGCCGATAATCCGCGCGCCAAGGCCGTACCATTCAACGGCATGTCCGCCAAGCTTTTCAGCGCGCGAGTCTCCATGCCAGTGGTGGTCAACTGTACTGTACATCTCCCCTGAATTGGGGTAGACGATAAACGGTTTGTCGGCAAAAGGCCGGGCTGACTCAAGGAGTGCCGCAAAGAATGACGGGTCGGAACAGTTGATTCCGGCCGCCGCGAGGTTCTTCCGCCCCCTTAACATCTGCATGCATTCTGCAAACGACCTGCCGCAGCTTATATGTTCAGAATCCTTAACCGTAAACGAAATCCAGTATTCAGTCTTCCCGTACTGTTCCATGAGACTGGCAATGGCGCATGCCTCGTCGTATGACGGTACTGTTTCAAATGCGATGAGGTCGGCTCCGGCATCTATCAGTATTTCAAGGCGTCGGCGGTGAAAATCATGGTACTCCTTCTCGCTCAGTTTATAATCACCCCTGTATTCCGATCCGTCGGCAAGAGAAGCCCCGTACGAACCGGCAGAGGCCGCAACAACGGGCAGCGGCATTGACATGTCATAATCCTCCGAGTCCATGAAAACCATGATTGATTCACGCGCCAGTCTGACCGAATCGAATATAATGTCCACGGCCTTATCCTCGGTGAAACCATATTTCACAAGGCCGGTAATTGTTGCCTGGTACGATGCAGTAGTTATTATATCAGCCCCGGCCTTAAGGTATGCCATGTGTACATCACTAACGGCAGCAGGTGATTCAGCAAGAACCGCGGCAGACCAGATACTATTGTCCAGCGTATAGCCGTTTTTTTCCAGTTCGCTCGCAAGGCCTCCGTCAAGAATGATAAAGGGGAAATCTTTCCAGGGATCTAGTACGCTCATTAGATAAACTCCATTAACGCTTATATTATGGGCACCTCTAAAAATCAGAATTTTCCGGAATACAAACATAAAAATTCTGATTTGTGCCGCAATTGTGCACACAAGGGAACATCCAGATTGTAATTTATAGAGGTTCCCTTATATAAATATAACTTCAGAATCGACGGTTTCCAATAATGATCAGAATGTGCTGAACGTCAGTCTTTTTTCGGGGTATAATAATTAAAAATTCCTGAAGTTTCTTGCGAAACTTCAGGAAACAGGAGAGTACAATGAAAAAGTCTCATTTACTTATTTATTAGTGTCAATTTTAAGTTTTCTGTTACATTAATCAGCATTTTACTTAAACACGCGCTGGAAATTGTTGATTATATCGCCATAATAAAGCATATCTATAACTTCTGATGAAAACGGCAGGTATTAATGGCAATCAGGACTCAATGATCTTTCGCCCGATACAAGGGGGATAATACTTGATGCGCTGAAAACTCCCGGAAGATTCCGTTCAAATGAAATAGATTTTGTCCCGCGGATAATACCGGCATTTGTCTCTGCAGCTGCAGGGCTTACAGGGGCGCTCTTCAGTGTGCCGGCTGACAAATTTAGCTGCTTCAGCCGGTTTAACATGACAAATGACTCTCGGCGTCCCGGAAAGGCCGTGCCGGCAGTATCAAATAATTATTGACATGCGGTGATTACAGGTTAGATAAAAATACCATCAACAGGTTCATGTTCATAAAGCGGGAGTAAGCAATGAAAATCAGGACAAGCCTTATTCTATGCGCACTTGCAGCGGCAGCATTGGTTTATGCCTGCAAAAAGGAAACGCCCGGGGAAGTACCGGCTGAAAAGCCTGTATTCAATTTCAGGGTGCAGTCCGTATTCGGCGATGTTAAAATCATTGCAGCTTCAGGTGAAAAAAAGGCAGCCATGGGCGACATGATAGCGATAGACAATACAATCATTACCGGTAAAAAATCCACCGCAGACCTGACATACGGTTCATGCGGAATTATCAGAATCAGCGAAAACAGCAGGGTATCCATTGCAGTAATTGCAGGAGACACGTCGGCTGAATCCATGATAAACCTGGACAGGGGAAAGGTTTTCCTCACGCTGGGCAAGCTGCAGAATACAGGCTTCAAGGTCAAGACTCCGACCGTGGTAGCCTCAGTGCGCGGTACAAGTTTTGTAGTCTCCGCAGATGTGGTTAAAGGGGCCCGGCTCTCCGTCATGAAGGGGACAGTTACCGTAGTCCCTGTACAAAAAGGGGAGGCAATCGCAGGCAAGGAGATCAGTGTAGGCGCAGGGCAGAAGATGGATTATGTTAGCAGCAGGACTGTTGACCAGGTATTAAAAGGGCACACTGTGATCGCGGTAAAACCCATGACAGAGGCTGAAATTATCGAGATCAAAAATGAAACTATCGACATCAGGGTTGATGAAATAAAGGATCTTGACGATGACATAAAGAGGGAAGTGAAACAGGATGTAATTGAGGCTGACCCGAAAATTCTGATGCAGCAGGCAAAGGGGGAGAAGCCTGCAGGTGAACAGCAGGGTAATAAAGGTGATACAGGCCAGGCAGCAGACAATAAAGATATCAGGTCAAAGATAGATGAAAAAAGAGAGGCAGACGAACAGCGCAGTTTTTATGCAGAGGAGAAAAAGAAAGCTGAAGAAGAACAAAGGCGAAAAGAACGTGTGAAAGAAAAGGCTTCAAGTATCCCGACTCTTTGATAAAACAGGAAAACTTTTTTCTTTACAAAAGTTAAGTATAATTATTAATGACGCTCCAGTATACTTAAGGAGAAACTCCATGTCAATGAATACAACATGTATAACATACGCGGACATATTAAGGCCGTCAGGCAGGATCAGCTCGATTGCATATGACACTATGCTCGTACTGGCTGGGAGCATTCTCATAGCACTTTCAGCAAAAATCGCGTTCCCTCTACCGTTCAGCCCTGTACCTGTTACAGGCCAGACATTCGCCGTACTCCTTACGGGAGCGCTTCTGGGATCAAAACGCGGTGTACTTGCAGTACTTGCATATATTGCTGAAGGGATTTCGGGAATGCCGGTATTCACGGGTGCAGGCGCAGGCTTTGCTTACCTCCTGGGACCCACTGGCGGTTATATTGCCGGGTTTGCAGCTGCTGCAGGCATTACAGGGCTCCTTGCCGAAAAGGGCTGGGACAGGAATATTTTTACAACAGCAATGGCCATGGCTGCGGGAAGCGCGGCGATCTACCTGTTCGGGGTAATGTGGCTTTCACTTTTCGTGGGCGGCAGGGCTCTGAACATGGGGCTCATACCTTTCATCTCTGGAGACATTGTCAAGGTTGCACTTGCAGCAGCACTGCTCCCTGCGGGCTGGAAACTGATAACCAGGTAGTTTTCCGACTGTCATACCGGCTGAAGCGAAGCGTAATACCGGAATCTTAATGCAACAATAAGATTCCGGTATTTGCAAGCGCTGAAGCTGCAAAACCGGAATGACAATAAATCCAGATATTCCCGCCCTATTCCTCCATCTTTCTCAACTCTTCGTCGAAGAATTTTTTCCTTTCATCCAGTTCATTGTTAAGCTTTTCATATTCTTCAAAGAGCATATCTATCTCCTTCTGAAGGGCATGTACTTCGCGTGAAAGGTTCTCTATCTCCCTGCCCTTGCCCGAACCTGCAGCCTCGGCAATCTCACTGTTTTTCCTTTCAAGTTCAGCCTCCTTCGAAGAGATTAACTCCTCTGTCTTATGAATCTTCTCTTCGAGCGGCTTGATCTCCCTGGACCTCTTTGTAATTATATCAGTGCGCAATTTACGGATATCCTTTTTGTTCACAGGCATACTCCTCTTCGCATCATCATCCTGCCTGGACGCGCGCCTGGCCTCCTCCTCGTCCTCCCATCCTATCTTGTCAAGGAAGTCCTGGTATGTGCCGTCAAAATGGGTAATGCCGAGGTCCTGGAACACGATAAACCTGTTAGCGAGCGCATGGAGAAACATCTCGTTGTGGGTGACCATGATTACGGCGCCGGGAAAACAGTCTATGGCTGCCATAAGTGCGTCGCAGGCCTCCATGTCCAGGTGGTTGGTCGGTTCGTCAAGAAACAGCAGGTTTGACGGGGCCGCGAGTATTTTACCCAGCAGCACACGGTTCTTCTCGCCGCCCGACAGTACGCCGACCTTTTTAAGTCCATCATCGCCTTCAAACATCATTGCCCCGGCGATATTGCGTGCCGTCTGCTTCTCGCACCCAGCGGACATGATCTCATCCTCGATTGTGAGTTTATCATTCAGCCGTATTGTATTGGTCTGTGCAAAATACCCGGTGCTTGTGTTCGTATGCATGTTAAGACTGCCCGAATCAGGCTTCATGTCGCCTGAGAGGAGGCGCAGCAGCGTGGTCTTACCCTTGCCGTTCTTACCGATCACACATATCCTGTCATCGCTGCGGACGTTAAGGCTGAAATTATTTATGATATTATATTTTTCATCATAGCTGAAGGTTAATGAATCCGCGGTCATGAGTGTTTTGGCATTGAACGGTTTATAGTTAAACGAAAAGTCCAGGGTCTTTATTCTTTCCAGTTTATCCAGCGTCTGTTTTTTCTCAAGCTGCTTGACCCTTGACTGAACCATCCCCGCGAGCCTTGCTTTTGCGCGAAAACGGGTTATAAACTGCTCAACCTCTTTGCGTTTCTTCTCGTCATTGATGCGAGTATTCTCGTATATCTCCTCTTCCTTGAGTATCTGTTCGTAAAGCTTATCAGTTGAGCCTTCAATTTTACGGACCTTCTGCCTGTGTATGCCCAGGGTATGGGTCGTCACGCTGTCCATGAACGACCTGTCGTGCGTGACGAGTATGATCTCCCCCTTCCATTGCCGCAGGAACGATGAGAGCCACCTTATTGACACGACGTCAAGGTAGTTTGTAGGCTCATCCAGGAGCAGCATGTCAGGTTCGGCAACAAGGATCTTGGCAAGGTTAAGCCTTACCTGGAATCCGCCGGAAAAATCTGAGGGTGCACGCTGCATGTCCTCCATGGAGAATCCCAGGCCTGTAAGAATCTTTTCGGCCTTCCACCTGTCGTCGCGGTGGTCTTCAGGGAGCCCCACGCAGCCCTCTGCAACGATTGTTTTCTCAGTAAACTTTATGTGCTGGGAAACGTGCCCCACGGTATAGCCTCTGGGGATCACGATGTCACCCGAATCCTGGTGCTCTTCGCCGATAATCATTTTCAGCAGGGTAGTTTTTCCGTGACCGTTGCGGCCCACAAGCCCTATCCTTTCACCGGGATTAACATTGAAACTTACATCGTCAAAAATCTCCTGCGCGCCGAAAGACTTGGAGAGGTTAATTACTTTTATCATTATAATATCCCGTGTTTCTGTATAATGTGTACAGGATTAATCCGGCTGTAATTATTTCCAGTAATTATTCCTTAAAAATGTCATAAGGGAACCTCTATAAATTACAATCTGGATGTTCCATTGTGGACAAAACTGCAGTGAAAATCAGAATTTTTCATGTTTGTATTTCGGTAAATTCTGATTTTAAGAGGGGCCCATAAAGTAATGTTCAAGTGCGGTGAAAAAACGGATGAGCTATTTCATAATTACTGTAAATGCGGAAATAACCGTAAAACCCAGACCAATAAACCACATCATCATAGTGAAACGTTTATCCATGTCCTCCCTGAGCTCTTCAAACCTTTTGTCGACCTGCTCAAACCTCTTATCAACCTGCTCAAACCTTTTGTCAACCTGCTCAAACCTTTTGTCAACCTGCTCAAAACGTTTTTCCATCATTCCAAGAATCTCACGCATAAGGTCACGCTGAGTTTTAAGCTCCTCCTCAGTACGGACAATTCTTTCCCGTATATCAAGATCAATCGCGGTTGAAGCAGCCCTGCTCCTGCTGCCAGACTTAAGAGCTGGAAATTTTACAACCAGGAATTCTGCAATCTGCTCAAGATGATCCTTTGTAAGCTTTGACGCCATTGTTTTCATCACCTTCTCCATTATTTTCATCATTCAGTCTGCCTTTGTCAAGCATTCTCCTCTTATTACTACGTCAAAGTGTCCGGATTAATAAAAATTTTTTGTTGTTTTTTATGATAAAATACACCGATCCCGGTATATTTTTTAAGAGGTAAATTAATGAAGTTCAGGGCAATACTTCTGATTTCAATGCTGCTTTCAGCACGTTTAATCCTGGCCACATCATATTCAGGCCCGATAAAACAGAAAGTATATTCCTCCAATGGTAAATTCTTTGTGGTGATCGATCCGCAGAAATCCATCCAGGCTATCTACAGATCATCAGCACCGAAAAAAGTATACTGGTCTTTCAGTTTTGCACCGGAAATGGATACATGGTTCATTCCGGATAACGGCGACTATGTTGCGTGTATCAGGTGGAGGTTTGTAAGGGCAGAAGACCTGGACAAGCCCGCAGTCATTATCTTCGAAAGAGGCGGGAGCAGGAGAGAACATTCTTACAACAGCCTTGTAAAGGCACGGAGGACCGGGCTGCTTGAGACTGCGCCGAAGGGAAGTTTCTGGCGCGTGTGGTATGAATCTCTCGCGATAAAAAATAACCGTGCTGAAATTTCCACTCATGATGAAAAGAGAATTGTCATATCGGGAAGTGACGGGAAACTCGAAATATTCAGGGACTGAGCATTGCTTTGCAGCTCAGTATCGATCGAATGAAGTAACTGCTTAATCACTGCGGGATCTTTTGATATTATACCGTCACACCCTTAATCGAGCAGCTTCTTATTTGTATCAGGCGAGGATGAGATCGCGTAAACCAGGACATCGACATTGTATTTCCTGATCTTGCTGACAAGGTCTGAACCTTTACCGAACCCTGCCCGGTAAAAATCTACGAGGACAATCCCTGCATTCTGCATGCCTATAATGGCGGAAGCATCGGAAACCTTTTCAGCTTTGAACACATTGAATCCGCTTTTCTGCAGTGCCGACTTAAGTATGGCCTGCTCAATTTTTGAATCATCAACTATCAGGATATTTTTACGGTTTCTCATGCAATATTAGTAATTCAGGACCGCCGGCAATTTCAATTATGCATATCCTGGAAAAAATGGATACCGTGCAGGGACACACCGTGCCAGGGATCCCTGCACATCTACTCCGGCCGTCGAGCGGGTGAATAATACATAATTTACAAACAGGTCTCGCACTATCTCTCAGTAAAAAATCTTGTATGCTGCGGTAGATGCCCTGAAACCGTCTGCCTGACGAATATCTGAAATGCGTAAATTCCGATTTTTTTCATTGACTTTTTAAACACCGACTATATAGTCGCCGACTAAATAGTCGGAGAATTTCATGAAAAAGACCTTCACAAGAATTTCAGAGGAAAAGCGCACCAGAATTATTGAAAGCTCGATTGAAGAGTTTGCGGAATGGGGCTACGAAAAAGGCTCACTTGACCGGATTATTAAAAAATCTGGTATTTCAAAAGGGGGGCTGTACGAGTATATTTCGTCAAAAGAGGAGCTGTTCCTCTTTGTTGCTGACCATGCATATAACCTTCTTTATGACCACATAATTCAGTCGATTGGGGAACACGGTCAGCTTCCTGCTGACCTGCTCGAAAGGTTTCGCCTTGTTTCGAGCAAGGCTATCGACTTTTACCTGGCCAACCCCGTGCAGGTTAAGCTGATTATCATGACCGGACATATCATTGACGAGGATGTCTCCTCAAAAGTACGTGAAATTTTCTTCACCAGGTTCAGGGGAATCTTCGGCGATGCCGACAGGTCAGAACTTGCTTACGATTACGACAGCCTGCTTAACCTGATGGAATGGCTCCTGCTTAAAACGCGCAACCACTTCCTCAGGATCTTCATGTCAGGCCGCGGCGCCGAAGAGGTGAGGCGCGAGTATACGGCTGAATGGGATTTTATCGTCTCTGTGCTCAGGGGCGGAATTTATAAAAAAAACAAGGGGTAACAGATGCTTGGATTAGGCGGACTTGGCGTTTTTCTTGCTTATACGCTTTCCATAGCTGCTGCGCTTTTATGCGTGGTTTATGGAATTAAGAACTGGAACGTTCCGGCTGACGATGTTGTTTCACGCGAAGTTGATGAGGAGAACAAGTGGGAACAGCATGAACCGGACAATGACGGGGAGGTAAAGAAATGAATCACCTCCTGATGATAACCATTGTAACACTGGTGTACCTGATAATTACTGCCTACCTGGGATACCTGGGATACAGGCATACTAAAAGTGAAACCGACTTCCTCCTTGCAGGAAGAACAACTCACCCTGTGATCATGGCCGTATCGTACGGTTCAACATTCATAAGTACATCAGCCATAGTAGGTTTCGGCGGTGCAGCAGCACTCTACGGTATGGGTGTTCTGTGGCTCACATTCCTTAACATAATGGTTGGTATATTTATTGCGTTTATCATATTCGGTAAAAGAACCAGGCGCATGGGGCACAGGCTGGATGCGCACACATATCCCGAACTGATCGGCAAACGCTATGACAGCAAACTGCTTCAGACCGCTTCAGGACTCATGATATTCATTGCAATGCCGCTCTATGCCGGCGCTGTTATCATAGGGGGCGCACAGTTCGTTGCTCAGGAGCTTTCCATATCATACGAAACCGCGCTCTTCTTCTTTGTCGCTATCGTGGCTGTTTATGTAATCATGGGTGGACTCAAGGGTGTTCTCTATACAGACGCTTTTCAGGGCGGGATCATGTTTGTCGGAATGGCAATACTTCTTGTTTCCACATACTGGATGCTTGGCGGAGTTATTGACTCGCACCAGGCGCTCACCAACCTTGCGCCTGAAGGTGTTAAGGTATTCGGCCCCAAGGGATTCCTGGGCTGGACCGCCATGCCCGCTGCGGGTTCAGTGTTTTCGTACCAGCTCATTACGTCGATCGTTCTAGGTGTAGGCATAGGTGTTCTGGCTCAGCCCCAGCTTGCCGTACGTTTCATGACAGTAAAGAGCGACAGGGAGCTTAACCGCGGTGCGCTTGTCGGAGGTATTTTTATCCTTATGATGACAGGCGTTGCATTTACGGTAGGCGCGCTTACTAACGTCTATTTCTTCAACAATCCTTCATTCGGAAAGATTTCGTTCCTGGCCGCGAACAAGGTAGTGGACAATATCATTCCTCTTTTTATCCACACTGCAATGCCCGGATGGTTCGGAGCGATCTTCATGGTTACGCTTCTTGCCGCTGCGATGTCCACCCTGAGCGCCCTGTTCCACACAATGGGCTCTGCTTTTGGAAGGGACTTCCTTGAAGAAGGGATGAATGTGAAAACCAAAAATCCAATCTTTACAATCAAGATGGCCATGGGAGCGGGTATTATCATATCAACACTCCTGGCGTACGCGCTGCCAAGGTTCTTTGAACAGGGATCCGCTATAGTCGCAATCGGAACATCTCTCTTCATGGGGCTCTGCGCGGCGACATTACTGCCTCTCTATTTCGGCGGATTGTTCACAAAGCGGATTACAAAAGCGGGAGCCCTTGCCGGATTCTTTTCGGGCCTTATCGTGGCATTATTCTGGATGCTTTTTATATATGCAAAAATTTCGACTCCCCTGGGACTGTGCAATATGATTTTCGGGGCACCGACTCTTTCAGTAAAAATGCAGTTTATTGACCCGATAGTTGTTGCGCTGCCGGTTTCAATAATTATCACATTAGTTGTTACTCTTGCAACCAGGCCTCCGTCAGAGGAGCACATAAGAAAATGTTTTGGTAATGTTTAGCTGTATTTCCCCAGTAACCTCTTTTTAGTTAAGCCGGGCTTTCGCCCGGCTTTTTTTAGCTATTACAGCCTGTTATTGTTCCTGAGTGCAAAGATCACCATTTTGCGCATTATGCGTTCTTTTACTGATGAAGGATCTGAAAGATTCATGCGCTCAATGTGCCTCTGCGCGGATTCAGGTATAGGCCTGAACAGTTCAACAAGCAGGCCTTTTACCAGTTTTAGCGGATTCCCTGCAGCCGTAGCCTTCAGCACCTTGAGCGATCCCCCTAGCGCGATGTCATCGTCGTTCAGGTCTGTTCCGAACGGGAAGGGCTTAAAGTATCCCTGTTCCTGGTAGGGTTTAAGCAGGCCCAGAATTTTATCCGGAGTATTGTGCCGGTACTCTTCCGGTATACGGTAATCAGCCGGAATTTTTTTTGCCTTCTTTGCCTGATCAAGCAGTTCATCCTGGAACCTAGAATCAGCAATATTCAGCATTGCGGCAATAACCTCTTCATCGGGTTTTCCCCTGACATCAGCGATACCATATTCTGTGACAATGATATCGCGCAGGTGCCTGGGTACCGAACAGTGGCCGTAACTGAATACTATGTTAGACTTCAGGGTTTTCCCTGCACCCTTGGTGCTTTTTACCATCATTACCAGCCTGCCGTCGGGAAGTGCATGTGCCATTGAAACAAAGTTATACTGCCCGCCTATACCGCTTACGACCCTCCCGTCCTGGAGCTGGTCCGACGCTATTGATCCCAGTAATGATGCTACCATTCCCGTGTTGACAAACCTGCCGTCCTTCCTCTGCAGTGTCCGAAGCTCCTCTCCACCGTAAAGCTGGTTTACCTTCTCGACACCTGACATTCCAAAGAGCCGTCTCTCCTCTTCACTCATGTCGTTGAGCGCCTTGTAAAACGCCTGAGGTCCAAAGAAGAATGCACCAAGGATTACCTTGCCCCCCCTGAGTTCCTTACCGAGGATCTTTCTTATTTTGACGAGGTTTGCCTTTTTGCTCAAATCTCCCGGGTAAGCAGCCTTGCCGTCTTTTATGACTCCGTTTGCAAACTTAAGACCCGGTTTGATAATCCCGAACTCAGTTAAAAAATTAAAATCCTCTTTTTCAAGCTTCGAATGAATTGCCTTCATGGAGATCAGCTTATCTATAATATTTACCGGAATTTTATTCGAAGATAGTTCGCCGTTATTAATCAGCTTCATCAGAGGAATGCTGTCATAAACCCTGCGCTTCATTATTTTACTCTTGTACATCTGCATAAAGGCATCAACAAACATCTCCGATGATCCGTATAGCCCCTGCTTAAATACATCAGTTCCGCCCCATTTTTTTATCAGTCCGGCATACCTGGTGGTCAAGCCGCCTTTGTCTATTACCTCGTTATAAACTTTGTTGTGTTCGTTACGCATTACAAGACCGGAAACAATGGCATCGCCAAGGGCACCAATACCTACCTGTATAGTTCCGCCGTCCCTGATCAGTGTGCTCACATTCAATCCTATCATATGGTCTGCCGGTGCAACAGGGTCCTTTGGCGCTCCGAAAAGCTTGTAATTGAACTTTTCACCCTGCAGTATAATATCATATTCTGTTGCTTCAACAACAGCGTCGCCGTACATATAGGGCATGTTCTCATTAGCCTCGGCAATTACGGCACCCTTCATTCCAGCAGCCCGCAAGACTTTAATTGTCTGCAAGGCCTCGACACAGATATCGGTATTGCAGGCCATGGAGTACCTGGTTTTACCGTTTATTTTTTTAACTGATAAAAGCTGTGCAAATACGTTGCATCCGTAGTCCATGGCGTCTCTGCATGCATGGGTATAGTTTGATGCAAAATGGTGCATCTGGTAATGCGGCTCGTTCAGGTTTGCACCGGCCTTGCAGAAAAATTCATAGATATTCACATTTTTCGGAAGCTTACCCGCACGCAGATCAAGCATAAATTCAAATTCAGGGACACCGCTGAACAGCCTCTCTGCTATTGGTTTAAGGAATCTTTTTTCTATTTCAGTATGGCCCTTGGGGTGCTCAAGCGGGAGCGCGGTTATAATTTTAAGATCAATTGAAGGGTCCTCTTTCGCCCGCCTGTAGAACTCGTTTGCAATAAGTACCGGCTTGCCCAGGGCCAGGGTCATACCAAGCTTGATATCTTTGCCTACATATTTTATTACCTGGTCTACGCATTTTTTTACATCGTCAGAAATAACACCCGTCTTCCCATTATTCATATTTTCACCTGCCGTGTTTTGGTCATTTTATATTTACATTAGTTTTAATATAATAAACCCCTGCAGATAAAAAACAAAATTCCTTCATGATGGCATGTTTTTTTACAAGACTTATAAATATGATTAAAAAACCGGGCATTTACCCGGTTTTTTTACTCTAATCTATCTTCAGAATCGTGAGGAATGCCTCCTGCGGCACCTCGACCGATCCTATCATCTTCATCCGCTTCTTACCCTCTTTCTGTTTCTCGAGCAGTTTCCGTTTCCTTGATATATCACCGCCGTAGCACTTGGCTGTAACGTCCTTCCGTACTGCAGATATGTTCTCGCGCGCAATAATTGATGCACCTATGGCTGCCTGGAGAGGTATCTTGAACTGGTGCCTTGGAATAATATCCTTCAGCTTTTCTATTATATCCTTGCCGCGCGTCCTTGCTTTTTCCCTGTGCACAATAAACGAAAGCGCATCCACAGGCTCAGCGTTGACAAGTATGTCGACGCGCACCATGTCCGATGCCCTGAAATCTATAAGATCATAATCGAATGAAGCGTAGCCGCGCGAAATCGACTTGAGCTTGTCGTAGAAATTGAATACAATCTCGGAAAGCGGCAGCTCGTAGGTAAGCTGGACGCGCTGCGGTGTAATATACTCCATATTTTTATGTATGCCGCGGCTGTCCGTGACAAGCTGCATAATATTGCCTACGTAATCATTCGGTGTAACAATCGACGCCCTTACATAAGGCTCCTCGATCCTTTCAATCGTGCCGGGATCAGGCAGGTTAACCGGGTTATCGATGACGATCTCCTTTCCGTTCTGAAGGTAGACCTTGTATTCAACGCTGGGGGCAGTGGTAACAAGCGCAAGGTCGAATTCGCGCTCAAGCCTCTCCTGGACAATCTCCATGTGAAGCAGCCCCAGGTAACCGCACCTGAACCCGAAGCCCAGGGCATAGGAATTGTCCGCCTCAAAGAGAAGCGAAGCATCATTGAGCTGCAGCTTGTAGAGCGCCTCGCGAAGGTCCTGGTATTCATCGCTGAACATGGGGTAAAGCCCGGAGAATACCATGGACTTTACGTTTTTAAAACCCTTGAGCGCTTCAGGCGCAGGATTCTTCGCAAGCGTGACAGTGTCGCCTATCTTTGTATCAACAACGCTCTTGATGCCCGCGACTATATACCCCACTTCACCAGGTCCAAGCGACGTCCTCTTCTCAAGGTCAAGCCTGAACACGCCGACCTCGGTGACAGTAAACTCCTTGCCTGTTGCATAGAGCTTTATGACATCATCTTTTTTCACAGTTCCGTCAATGATACGGACCTTGATTACAGCGCCAAGGTACTGGTCATAGAATGAATCGAATATAAGGGCCCTGAGCGGAGAGTCCAGGACACCCTTCGGAGCCGGGATTGTTTCGATCACCTTTTCAAGTATTTCATCAATTCCGATCCCCTGTTTGGCTGAAGCAAGAATTGCAAGGTCGGAATCAAGACCAAGCACAGTCTCAATCTGGGTCTTTGTGCCCTCTATGTCCGCGCTGGGCATATCGATTTTGTTTATTACCGGGAGTATCTCCAGGTCGTTTTCGAGCGCAAGGTAGAAGTTTGCGATTGTCTGCGCCTCAACTCCCTGTGATGCATCAACTATAAGTATAACACCGTCGCATGAGGAGAGCGCGCGTGAAACCTCATATGTAAAGTCCACGTGCCCGGGAGTATCTATGAGGTTAAAAACATAATACTCGCCGGATTTTGAAGTATAATCAAGGGTTATGGCGTTGGATTTAATTGTTATACCGCGTTCCCTCTCAATGTCCATGGTGTCGAGCATCTGGTCTTTTTTGTTCCTGTCGTTCACCAGGCGGCACTTTTCGATTATCCTGTCGGCAAGGGTTGATTTGCCGTGGTCAATATGCGCTATTATTGAAAAATTTCTTATATGAGCCAGATCCATCTTTTACCTGTGTTTTCGTAGTTATATCTGGAAGGAATAATTATTGCCTTTACTTGGCAAGTATTTTTTCATGCTGTTCTAATAAGGCCGGGGAGTAATATTTTTACTAATCTTTAAGCATTTCATAAATCACGATTCCCGCGGCAACCGAAGCGTTAAGCGACGAAACCTTACCCCGCAGGGGAATTGACACAGTGTAATCGCACTTCTCCTCTGTCAGGCGCCTCATCCCCTTCCCCTCACCGCCAATGATAATACAAGCGGGAAGAATATTTTTCACCTCGCCGATTTTTACAGTTCCATGATCACTCGTTCCAATGATCCAGAATCCCATACCCTTCAGCTCTTCAAGGAACTGCGCCACGTTGGTAACCTGGATTATCTCTATGTGCGCGGTTGCACCTGCAGCGGTTTTTATAACCGTTTCATTAACCGCAGCTGAATTGTTTTTTGGGATAATAACAGCCTTGCAGCCCAGTGCCTCGGCAGAGCGTATGATCGACCCCATGTTATGCGGATCAGTAATCTGGTCAAGGAGGACGACAACCCCTTTATCCCGTGCAGCAGTTGAAAGCACATCTCCGGACACCGGGGCTTCCTTTGTGCGCGGCATAATGAGCACCACGCCCTGGTGTGCGGCTGATGAATAGCTGTTAAAGAACGATCTCCCCTCGGTGACAACGCGTACATTCCTCTTTTTACACAGGGAGATTATCTCATCAATGATCCTTCCGTGTGAACCTTCGGATATATGCACAGACATGCCTGCAGTATCGGGCACGCTCTTTAAATATTCAATAACAGGATTTCTACCCGTGACTATTTCTTTCTTTTCCACCTTGTACCGTCTTTTGTGTCTTCAAGGATAATCCCTTCGTCTTTAAGGATGTCCCGGATCTCGTCCGCCCTGGCAAAGTTCCTGTTTTTCTTCGCGTCAATCCTCTCCTGAACAAGGGCGTCAATCCGGTCACTGTCCGCATCATTATCCGCGGCCCCGAAAAAAATGAAACCGAACACGCCGTCGATATCGCGCAGGGCTGCATCTACCATCTCTGCATCAGTAACCGAAAGTTTTTCAGCGTTAATCATCGTGTTCACAGCATGCACAAAGTCAAAGAATACCGCCAGCCCGGCCGAGATATTCAGGTCATTGTCAACTGCCTCTGTAAAGTCAGACTTCATCTTCCTGATAACGGCGTCAAGTTCAGGGTTACGGCCCGACTCATTCCTGACATCTTTGAGCCTTACTATCATGTTATCTATTCTTTCAAGCGCCTGGTCAGCCTGCTTAATCCCGTCCAGTGTAAAGTTTAGCTGCTTCCTGTAATGCGCGGACATGAGCAGGTAGCGGATTGACCTGGGCGAATAGCCCTTCTCAAGCAGGTCGCGGAGAGTGTAGAAGTTTCCCGCGGACTTTGACATCTTGGCGCCGTCAACCAGCAGGTGCTCAACATGGATCCAGTGACGCACGAACCTGTCGCCGTACGCCGCCTCGCTCTGTGCTATCTCGTTTTCATGGTGCGGGAATATCAGGTCCACACCTCCCGTGTGTATGTCTATGGTCGATCCGAATATCTTCCGTATCATCGCGGAGCACTCAATGTGCCAGCCGGGACGCCCGGGTCCATAAGGTGTTTCCCAGAACGGTTCGTTCTCCCTGGGAGACTTCCAGAGCGCGAAATCACGCACATCCTCCTTCTCGTACTCGTCGGCATCATACCGGGCACCGGCCTTGATCTCCCTGCTGTCAAGGTTTGACAGCCTGCCGTAGCCCGGAAACTTCCCTATATTAAAGTAAAGGGAGCCTTCTTTTTCATAAAGGATTCCCTTGCTGTCGATGAGCTTCAATATGTTGATCATCTCATCAATCGATTCTGTCGCCTTAGGGTTATGTTCCGCCTTCTCTATGTTAAGCGTATCAAGGTCATTGTAGAAAATATCAGTGTATTTTTCAGTATACTCCTTCAGTGTAACGCCCTCGCGCAGGGAACCGGCAATGGTCTTGTCGTCCACGTCAGTGATGTTCATGGCGTGGTTCACCATGAATCCCCTGAACCTGAGGTACCTGCGCAGAAAATCGTTAAACATGAATGTGCGGAAATTGCCTATATGCGCATAGCTGTAAACAGTAGGACCGCATGAATATATTGTAACAGGGGGGTAATCCTGGACGTGTTCTTTTTTTATGCCGCCTGGTACAAGTTCATCAACAGTGCGGGTCAGTGTGTTGTAAATTTTAAGCGTCACCTGTGCCTCCGGGAAACTACATATACCGGAAAGGAACGTTCCGGATAGAGAATGACCGCTTTATGAACAGATAATGTCAAATATTTTTTACGGCTCAGTCGCCGACAGGGGGCATTTCAAGCTCTTCAACATCTTCGTATTCAGATATGATGGCAGGCTGCTGAACAGACCCGGGCTGCGGCTGGATGTTAAGCCTCTCGATATCATCAGGATTTGCGTTAAGGTATGCCAGGAACTGGTGGAGCTTTTTGATGTACTCGATAAGCTCCTTGAGTTTTTTATTCTTGCGGTCAATAATACCGTTCGACTGCCTCATATACTCCCGCATCAGCCTTGTCTGCTTCTGAAGTCTCTTCTGGAGTTCAACTGCAGCATCATAGAACTCCCTGTCTACCTTCTGAAAATCAATGCGTGCAAATACAACCTCATCCTTTACCCTCTCCTTTTCAATGCTCGAGATGATATCGTTCAGCTCCCGCATTGAGAAGAGGTCATCGGTGGAAGTCTGCACCCACTTTTTACCGTTGTCGTCAGTGAATTCACTGATATCAGGGATAATTATTTTTTTCTCTTTCTTGCGCATGTCCGGATTCTTTTACCAGTACTCCTGAAAAACCACACCCGGCCTGTATTACCGCATCCTGCGGCCAAGTTCTGCGGCCTCATAGTATTATCGGACCTGATATTTAAAAACACAAGAATATAAATCATATCCGGTATTTCTGAACAGCTGCCGGCTTTCCGCAGAGACAGATACAAGGCATCAGAAGAATTCTTTTCACATTGGAATAAATGTTCATTCTTTATCTCTGCCGAAAATCACACATAATCGTATTAATGTATGATTTAGCCGCTTTTTTGCTTAAACCTAAGGTTTAAATCGTAATATTATTAGGATCATATGTTTTTATCTCAATTATTCCTGATAGAGACTAATAAAACAAAAAATATTTTAATATAATTGCACGAATTATCAAAATATATTTGACAAATAATATGTTTTATCGGCAAATAATTGGAAAGTTTTTGGCGGTTTATGTTTCCTGAATGCCAACTTACTATTTTGAGTTAACATTTTTGCTTCCTCTTTATCCCCCCTGTAATGAATTTTCACAGGGGGTTTCTTTTTTAGGGCTTCTTTTTCCCCGATTTTAATTGACATAGGTCATCCTGTAAAAATGATTAACAAATGTGCGGGCACGACACCAATATAACAGTATAGCCTGCCGTAAGGGTATATACATTACCCTAAAGGAAATGGACGTGGAAGTAAGTTTAAAAAACACAAAATCACTCGGCAGAGAGCTTGAAAGACTCGGAAGCCTGTTCATCAACATCCCCCTTGACCGGTTTACAACATTCAGGACAGGCGGAATTGCGGATATGCTTTTTGAACCCGCAGGAGAGGAGCAGCTTTGTGACGCGCTGCAGCTGCTGAGAGGAGAGGGGATACCCTGCACCTTTATTGGCGGAGGGTCTAACCTGCTTGTGAGCGACCATGGGATCAGGGGCGCTGTGATAAAAATCTGCCGTGAAGATGAAAAACCTGTATTCTGTGATGACCTGGTCTATGCCCCTGCATGGGTAAGCAAGGAGATGTTCATCAGTTTCGCCATTGAAAATTCCCTTGGCGGCATCGAGTTCATGGCAGGTATTCCCGGAACTGTCGGCGGCGGAATATACATGAACGCGGGTACAAATACCGGCTGCTTTTCAGATATACTCAGGGCAGTAAAAATTGTGCGCCCGGGGAGTGGAATCGAAACAGTTGAGGCAGACAGCAGCCTGTCCCTGTACAGGAAGAACCGGCTGCCTGAAGGTTCTGCAATCGTTGGCGGATTTTTCAGTCTTCCAGTGTCCGGCAACAGTGAATCCGTAAAAAAATGCGTTGAAGAAATTATAAACGAGCGCCGCATGAAGCACCCCATGGAATACCCGTCGGCCGGGTCTGTCTTCAGGAATCCCAAAGGTCACTCATCATGGAAACTTATTAATGACGCGGGGCTTAAAGGCTGCAGGTACGGCGGAGCAATGGTATCTGAAAAACACACAAACTTTATCATTAACACGGGCGGCGCAACTTCATCCGACATATATAAACTTGTAAAACGCGTTCAGCAGGCGGTTTTTGCATCAACCGGCGTAATGCTCGAAACCGAAATCAGGCTTCTGGGGGATTTTGACTGACATGGACCTGCTGGCAAACATAAATGAGCTCGAGTTCTGCTCCCTCGACCTTGAAACAACAGGGGTCAATCCCGCATTCGACCGCATAGTCGAAATAGGCGCAGTACGATTTACAACCGCCGGCGTAATAAACGAATACCAGAAACTGGTAAATCCCGGTGTGAGCATACCTGAAAACGTTATACGGATACACGGAATAACAGACCAGATGGTGAGCGGCGCGCCGCTTATCAACGACATACTTGATGATTTTTATGATTTCTTCAAGGGCGCCATTCTTGTTATACAGAATCCCAGGTTTGACCTGTCATTTATTGAAAGGGCTTTCCATGTACGCGACGGTAAAGCTCCTGAACTCAAGGCCATAGACACTGTGAATCTTGCGCAGAAGCACTTTCCAGCTCTGCCTAATCATAAAATCTCAACCCTTACGAACCACCTTGGCCTTAAACTTCAGAGCCACCGTGCGCTCGACGATGCCATAGCCTGCATGAGCGTATTTACCGAGGTTATCAGGGGACGCGGGATACTCACCTACGGCGAACTCATGCGCATGCACGGCGACATGGTACGCCCGGGACTGCGCTACTCACAGGGAAGCACAAAGGAACCATGGCGCAGGCTGGTAATAGGCAAGGACGTCAGGATAAGGTACAAGGATACAGACGGCAGGGTGACCTCAAGGATCATCCACCCCCGGGAATTTATCCAGTACGGCAAGAGCAGCTACATACTGGCTTACTGCTATCTCAGGGAGAGTGAGAGGTGCTTTATGGCCAGCAGGATTGTGAGCATAGAGTAACCTACCACGTTCGCGCAAACCTGACCCTGATATTCTTCTGGCTCGAACCATCAGGAAGGAGCCTGTCCCAGCCGACATAAATTGTAAACTCAAACTGGTCGTAAACCAGGAACCTCACAGTGGGTCCTGCAACAACACCGCCCTTCACTCCCGAAATCAGCAGCCCCTCAGGCCTGAAGAGAGCCCAGTCGAAGAACAGGCCTGTATAGATATAATCCTGGTAAACCGAGAACCTGTATTCCGATGAAAACTCAAAAAGCCTGTTGGCATAGTAACTGAGTCCCGCAAATCCCTTGAAATACAGGCTGTTAACAGGTGCGTGGTGGTTAAAGGGTGCGCTGCTTTGGTTGATAACCCCCAGGAACTTGAATGACAGGATACTCAGGTTGCTGAACTCAAAATCCCGGGCTCCATTAATTGTAAGTTCACTGAAATCGACACCGTCAAAATACCGGGTCAGGGTCAGAGCAATATTCTTCTCCCTCCTGATACCGGGCCTGGATGGAAGTGGGTCAAACATTATCCTCATCTCGGTAAACGGGTAGTTCTTCCAGCCTTCCCTTATGCCGTCGTGATCTGCTGCAGGCAGGTCTTCCTCGATTTTGTAGAACCTGTCGCTTTCGCAGCCGAGACCCGCGTATATGTTGAGGTTATCAAGCGGAGTGATGCCCGGGGCAACTGTTCCCCTGATTGTAATATACTCGAAGCTGCTGTACCCCAGGTCAGGACGACCCGAGGCGCTGTAGTAGAACCGGCCCCGTATAACAGGCGTAAATATTGTATTCCTGAATGGCAGAAACCTGTACTCGGATTCTACCTTGAAAAAAGTCCTCTCGGGGGGAATATTCAATGTATTCTGCGGCTTAAGACTGATCAGTCCGCCAAGCCCTGGGTCAAAACCTGCAGAAAAACCGGTCTCAAGATAATCCTTGTCAAAGAGCAAACCGCTGTTATACATAAAAATTTCAGGAATAACGGTAGAGGGGTAATTATAGTCGATATTGAATCCCCAGCCATCCCTGCGCAGCACCGGGCCCGCAACACCTTCTCCGTAATCAAAATAAAAATGAAGCTCATACTCTGCGGGATATTTCGAAAAAACCTGGACCTTCTGATCAAAAAGCACTACGCTGTTAAGCTCCCTGTCTAACTGGAGAACATTTTCATCATAGTTTCGGATTTTTTCAAGTCCGGTTCTTACCGCTGCAAATCCGTACTTTCTCTTCAGTTCATCGATGTTCTTTTGAATTAAACCTGTATTATAAATCCTGCCGGGAATATCTATGGTCTGTTTATACTGCAGCGCGTAGTAATTATTATTCTCGTGGACAATAATCTTTGCAAGTTTCCCCTCGTCAACAAAGAGTGAAAGTTCATCCCCCGTATCACTGATCACGTGGATCTTTACCAGCAGGTACCCCTTCCCCCTGTAGAAATTTTCAATGGCCGTGATTGTTTCTTTAGTTCCAAGTGAAGTTCTTTCCCGGGGAGCATTTATCGACCTGAAAAGTTCTGAAGCGGCAACCATTTTCAGCCCTTTAATATGCAGGGGCCTCGCAGCTGCAGAGAGATCAACGGAAACCAGAAAGCAGGATATTGTCAGGAGTGTTGAATATAAGAGGATTCCAGGTCGCATCTATTCACAGAAGAGCTTTTTCATTGTACCCATGAGTTCAACTATTTTCTGGTCTTTGAGTGAATAGTACATAAAATTAGCATCTTTTCTTCTGAGGATGATATCCGCCTTGCGGAGGACAGTAAGGTGCTGTGATATGTTTGAAATTGTTGAACCGAACTGCTGCTCTATTTCACCCACATTTTTTTCGCCGTCAAGAAGGAAGCAGAGTATTTTAAGCCTTATGGGATGCGCAATGGATTTTAATATTTCTGTAGCTGTCTCAACCTGGTATTCTGAAAAGAACATTCGCATCCTCTTTTAGCGGAATTTAAGTATATGCTCAGATGGTAAAATACCGGCTGTATAATGTCAATTTTTTTTTAGACAGGGACTACGACCTTTCTAAAATATTGGATTGAAAATGATTATAAATACCGAGCATTTTAAGTGTTTTTTCAACCGTTCCGGAAATCCTGAGTGTAAGTCGTTTATCATTCTTTTCAGTTACATTCTTGGCATCAAGCAGAAATCCTATAAATGATGAATGAATAAGTTCTGTCATTGAAAGGTCAAAATACACATCCTGCGGCATGCTTTCACTTTTAAGAATTTCAGTATAACGCGGCACCAGTTCGAAACTTATGTGTTTTGGAAATCTCATGATTGAATCAGCATCCTTGCTAATATAATTCATATTCCCCCTCCCTGAGGATATTTTCGCTATATCAATTATATCGGTATTATTGCTTTAAGGTTTAGCAATTTTGGAGTTTCAGGTTAAAAAAGTAAAAAAATAAATGCCACAGAGACACAGAGGGCACGGAGGATTTATTTTGAAAAAACATTAAATTTTAGAGTTTAAAACTGATTTGCATTTTAACAGTATTATAAAAATTATTCTTTATTCCCTCTGTGTACTCTGCGCCTCTGTGGCAAATACTGTTTAATTAATTTTCTTCTGCTGTATATTATTATAAATTCTGAAAAAACCTTGTAAAAAAGGAATCGCATGTATCAACTGACGAAAATTTAAACAGGCATGTGTAATAATGTATTCCACTTCTAAACATCACAAACACAGGGATGGAATCCCTGTTGACATGGAACAGATAAAGAAACTCTTTATTATGCCTGAATCTGCAGACAAGTTTCACGAATTCGGTAACGAACTGCTGGACCTTATACACAGTTTTTTTACAGAGAAGGGGGGCATCCACAGCTCAATACTCCTGCCCGACCTGGCCAAACTATTCTCAAACACCAAAGTTCCAGTTGAACCGCACCTGCTGAAAGATATACTCTACGAGATCAAGACAAAGGTTATCTCGCATTCAGTAAAAGTGGGCAACCCGTACTACATAGGACATATGACAAGTGCGGTACCGTACTTTGTGATCCTGCTCGAGATGATCATAGCCGCACTGAACCAGAACCAGGTGAAGATCGAATCCGCCAAGGCATCGACTTTCCTTGAGAAGGAATTTATATCGTGGATGCACAGGATAATTTTCATGAGGTCATCCAAATTCTACAAGAACAACATCCAGAACCGGGAGACTGTTCTCGGCAACATAACACTCGACGGAACAATGGCCAACATGACAGCACTGCTGACCGCGCGCAACAGGGCTTTCCCGCCCGACGGCCGATTCCCCGGCATCAGGGAGGCAGGAATCGCAGACGCGTATAGACATTACGGTTACGAAAGGTCTGTTATAATAGTATCCAGGCGCGGCCACTATTCCATAGACAAGGTGGGCCGGACTATGGGCATAGGCAACCGGAATGTTATCAAGGTGCCGGTTGATTCCAGAAACAAGATAGACATACTCAGGCTTGAAAAGACATGCCGCGAGATAGAAGAAGCAAACGATAACGGTGGTCCAAAAACCAGGATCATTGCACTCGTCGGCATAGCGGGCACAACAGAAACAGGCAACATTGACAACCTTAAGGAGATGCGAAGAATTGCAGACCGGTATAACACGCATTTCCATGTTGACGCCGCATGGGGCGGATCCGTACTGCTTGCCGATGAATTCCGTTACCTTTTTTCCGGAATCGAGAAGGCCGACTCGGTCACTGTTGACGCGCACAAACTGCTCTATGCCCCGCCCTCGCTCGGCATGGTATTCTTCCGCAACGGCACTGAACTGCGTGCGCTTATGCACAACTCCAATTACATAATACGCACCGATTCAGTCGACCTTGGCCGCTTTTCACTTGAAGGTTCCCGGCCATTCGCCTCGCTGAAGCCCTGGGCCACGCTGAAAATTTTCGGAAAACACGGGTTCAGCCTTATCTTCGAGCACGCCTTTGAACTGACATCAGTACTGCGGGGACTCGTCGAGATGCACTGCAACTTTGAGGCAATGAACCATCCCGAACTCTTTATCTTCAATTACAGGTTTGCGCCCAAGGCAATCCAGGAGAAGCTCGGTAAACTCATGCTGAAGATACAGGACGCTGATGCAAACGATGAAAAGAACAATATCGCGAAGATCCAGTACCTGAAGAGAATAGAAAACATAAACTCGCTGCTCAACGAGCTTAACATTGAACTGCACAAGGCTATCCGCGAAGAGGATGAGAGCTTTGTTTCAAGGACCATGATAGATATGCCGCAGTACTTTTACCAGAACTGCGTTATACTAAGGGCAATCACAATAAATCCGCTCACCACCCCGGAGATACTCAAGGAGATCATAGAACAGCAGAACAAGCTTGGCCTTAAAATCTACAAGACCTTCTTTTCAGGAAGGTTTGAAAAACTCTGACACTGCCTGCAGCGGGCCTTGCACAGCAGGTTCCTCAATTAAAGTTTTACAAGAGGAATCATGCCTGTAAGTACAACAGCAATAGCTCACTACAATTCTGAACCTTCCCCGCCCATGTTTATAATCGTGAATATCCTGGAGCAGGAAAGAAAACCTCATCGGCGGATAGAGCAGGATGAAACTTAAGGCCGCGCCGGTTAACTCAAAAATCCCGGATGCTGTACTTATATCGCATCTTCCCTGAGTTGCCACAGTCCTGTACACGATAGTTTCCCATACAACAGTGTAAGAGACGCATAAAAAAATAAACGCGGATATATCAGCCGCAACTCTTTTCAGGTTACTTACAGTTTTTTCATACGGATCCGCGATCCGGGCAAGGAAGCCGATAACTATTCCGGCCTGCAGCATCGCGCCGAGTATCGAACATATTATAATGATGTTCTCCCGGTCTGAAAACATGTCAGAACGTTTTGAAATATCAATACCGAACGACTTTACCGCAGTAAGAACCATCACTATCACAATTACCCAGTTCAGGACCCATACCACAAATGCCGGAATTCCCGCGAACCTGACGCCGCTGATCCGGAGCTGCCTGCATTTAACCATGACAGCGTATGTCCCTGCCGCTATAGCAAGCAGGAGAATTATCCCGAACAGCGGCGATCTCCCGGCTCCGTAAACTGTTCCTATACTCTGGTCCAGCAGCAGCCCCCTGAAAAAATAATTATACGTAAGCTGAAAGATTATAAACAGGTAGCTGTAAAACACTGTCCCATAAAAAAATCCTTTTACCGGTGATTCCTGGTGGTTCATATAGACCTCATTTAGCGATATGTATATATTATTAAAAGTTTATCAAAATGAACAGAATTTTTTCATCTTCTCTCAGCGAACTCCGCGCCTGCGCGTGAGGCAGAATAAAACAGGTTTCATGCAGAGACGCAGAGTTCGCTGAGGTTTATAGAACAACGGATTTCAGGTAGAGTTCCGGAAAGATGAGCACATTGGAATAATCAAAGTCCCTGGAAAAATAAAAAATCCTTGCAGTATGCATAATATCGTTATATAATTATCAATCATTGACTAATGGAGAAAAACTATGTTTGAAAGAATCAAAGGCGCAATAATTCCCCATCTTGTGGGCTTAGGGCTCATGTTTTTCGGCTGGTATATAAGTATTTTAAATGTGGGGCTTACAAGATTTCAGACAGATGTACTTTTCACGAAATGGACCGGTTTCGGTTTTCTGCTGATCCTGTGCGGCGCATACCTTCCGGATATCTGGCTGGGGATCAGGTCTAAACTTTCAAAGTAGATACGTCGCTCTTCTCTGAATATGCATCAGGAAGTTGCGCTTTAACAAAAAATTTTATTGACATTATCCGCTAATAAATTTTAGTGATTGTAGAGTAAAAAAATGACAAAACAGCAACTGACATCACTCCTCGCTCTATTATTACTCGGCCTGCTTAAAGCTGGCACAGTTTCGTGATGTCTGGAAAAAACAGGTAAAATGCCAGGGCCGTCACGAAACAAAAGTGACGGCCTTTTTATTTTACGGTATAACCGGAGGTGCAGGGAATGATCTTCCCGTACAGTCTTAGCTGAAATACAAAATAATACGGAAGGAACAAGTGCATAAACCCCTTCCGGGGGTGACCGGTTAGACTTGCGGTTTACGATTTGTTTTTCCCGGCCGGGGCTTTGCGGCAAAACAGCGGTGACATTAATCAAATCAACAAATGGAGACCAATATGAACACAGATAAAATTTTTATTTTTGACACAACACTCCGGGACGGCGAACAGTCGCCGGGCTTCAGCATGAATATGGAGGAGAAGCTGATCTTCGCGGAACAGCTCGAAAGGCTCGGGGTAGATATTATCGAGGCTGGTTTCCCGGTTATATCGGACGGAGACTTTGAGGCTGTTCAGCTAATTGCACAGAAGGTAAAACGTGCGCAGGTAGCCGGACTTGCCAGGGCAAACCAGAAAGACATCGAGGCTGCGGCGCGTGCACTTGAAAAAGCGGTTAATCCCAGGATACACACATTCATCTCAAGTTCGGACATCCACATAGAGTACCAGCTGAAGAAGACACGGGACGAGGTTCTGCGCCAGGCTGTGGATGCGGTAAAATTTGCCGCGACATTCACAAAAAATGTTGAGTTTTCGCCAATGGACGCAACAAGAAGCGACAGAAAATACCTTGCGGATATGATACAGGCAGTTATCGAGGCGGGTGCAAAAACCATTAACGTTCCGGACACCGTGGGCTATACCGTGCCTCACGAATTTTATGATCTTATAAGGTACCTGTTTGAAAATGTAAAAAACATAAAGGATGCGGTCATTTCAGTCCACTGCCACAACGACCTGGGGCTTGCCACTGCAAATGCAATTTCAGCGGTACATGCTGGCGCGCGGCAGGTTGAATGCACGGTAAACGGCATAGGCGAGCGCGCAGGCAACACGGCCATGGAAGAGGTTGTCATGGCCATAAAAACAAGAAACGACCTGCTCAAGGTGCATACCGATATCAACAC
>Ga0116171_10001046_pt1 | contig 28561 bp, 21 predicted proteins | sample AD_JPNHW2_MetaG_FD_89798 | JGI IMG/M metagenome (GOLD analysis project Ga0116171, IMG submission 89798) | Active sludge microbial communities of municipal wastewater-treating anaerobic digesters from Japan - AD_JPNHW2_MetaG | ecosystem: Engineered > Bioreactor > Anaerobic > Digestate | place...
AAAGGCGGTGACCAGTTTGCTGAAATCCGTAAATGGCAAAAGAAACTTACTAATCCTTTAAGGATTCAGCTTGTGGAAGAGGTTGACGACCGTGTGCCAAAAACATTACAGGAAGTTTATATAGATGACGGCAAAACCGGTTGGGAAGGCCGTGGTACGCATAAATAATAATTATTTAAAAATCATAAGGGCTGCAGAATACTTCTTCCGGCAACAACATGATATAAAAAAGAAAAAAAACAATTTGAAACTCAATTAACAAATGTATTTAAACAAGATTCTTATCGTTTCATCATTTATTATGTTGTTGATCTCAGGATGCAGCAGCTCAAACATACAATCAGACCAGAGGGCCGACCTTGGAAAGGCCCTCTGGATAACTGATTCAAAAGTGTGGCCCGTTGCTGACTCGCTTATGTATGGAGATATTCCTGCTCCTGCTTTCAGAAAGGAATTCACAGGTAAGCCAGGCATAAAGTCGGCAACATTATGCATTACAGCTGCCGGTTATTACAGTGCTTCAATCAATGGAAAAAAAATCGGATTGAATTATCTTGATCCTGCATGGACAAACTTTTCCAAACGAGTCTATTATGCTGAGTACGATCTTACATCAGATATTACTCAGGGTAAAAACTGCATTGGGGTAACTCTGGGAAACGGTTTCTATAACCCGCTCCCGATGAAATTGTGGGGCAAATATAATTTACGAGATGCTCTGCCCAACGGAAAGCCTGAACTCATTGCACGATTGAAGATTGAGTATAACAACGGAGAAACAGAAGAGGTCGTTACTGACAAATCATGGAAATACTCCTATGGACCTATACTTAAAAACAATGTCTACCTTGGTGAAGTTTATGATGCCGGGAAAGAAATTGCAAACTGGAACATGGCTGGTTTTAATGACAGTAACTGGGAAAAATCAGTTGAAGACAGTGGCCCAGGCGGGCACCTTGAAAAAGCATTTTTCCCCCATATACAGATTACCCATACACATAAGCCTGTTTCAATAACTTCAACGGAAAAAGGTGACTATATTGCAGATCTTGGAGTAAATTTCACCGGGCTTTACAAGATCAGGCTAAAAGGACAACCCGGTGATACTATTACTTTCAGATTCGGCGAAAGAATTTACGATGACGGTACACTAAATCCCATGACTGCAGTATGCGGTCAGATAAAGAGTGGCCAGGGCGGACCTGGAGCTCCTTATGTAGCATGGCAAACAGACAGATTTATTTTCGGAGACAATGGTGAAGCCTGGTTCTCTCCTCAGTTTACTTTTCACATCTACCGTTATATGGAAATATCCGGGTTAAAATATAAGCCTGATATTTCAGACATAGAAGGCATTGCTTTTAATACAAATGTTGATGACTCAAATGTTTTCAACTGTTCATCAGAACTTATTAATTCTATTCAGGAAGCTGCAAAAAGAACATTTCAGAATAATCTTATCAGTGTTCAATCAGACTGTGCAGGCAGAGAAAAATTTGGGTATGGAGGCGATCTTAATGCAACCTCAAACTCGTTTATCTGCAACTTTGATATGCACTCATTTTATCGCAAAGCCCTTTACGACTATGTTGATGCAATGAGTGATTCGGTATTTATCGACACTGCTCCTTTTGTAGGAATAAAGTACTGTGGAATAAGCTGGGAATCAGCATTTATCACTACACAATATAAATTATATCTGTATTATAATGATACCGATATAGTTAAGGAATTATATAATCTGGATCTTAAATGGATGGAAAAGGCTGAAAAACTGCATCCGGAAGGTATAGTCAGAAAAGGATTGGCAGATCACGAGTCTCTTGAGAAGGTTCCTGTTGAACTGATAGGAACAACACATTATCTTTTCTGCGCACAGATTATGAAAACATTTGCAGGTCTGATGAATGACAAGGTTAATGAAGAAAAATTCAGCAAATTAGCCGACAGGTTAAGCGGACTTGTACTCGATAATTTCTGGAAAAAACCAGTAGCAGGTCCTATTAACAAACAGACGCTTTTTTCTTCACTTTTATATTATGACATAATACCTGAAACAGAAAAAAAGGCTGCAGTGGATTCACTGATAAAAGCGGTAAAGCAGGGTCCTGCAGGTCATTTTACAACAGGAATATTCGGCACCGAATATTCTCTTGAAACACTTTCTGCAAACGGAAATGCAAATACAGTTTTTGATATTGTTAACAGTACTGAATATCCGGGATGGGGGTATATGATCAGCCATGGTGCCACCACAATATGGGAAACATGGAAAGAAAGTGATAACATATATTCAAACTGTCATCCTATGTTCGGATCAGTTTCCGGGTGGTTATATCAGTGGCTTGGAGGAATAAAACCCGACCCGGCAAACCCCGGATTTAAAAAATTTAAGATCTCACCATATATTCCGGCAGATCTGAGCTATGTGAATTGTTCCTATAAATCACCCTACGGGGGAATTACATCAAACTGGGAAAAATCCAAAGATGGAATCCGGTTTGATATAACTGTCCCTGAAAATTCATCAGCTTCATTTTCTGTTTCTGTAAAGCAAGGCTCAGTTGTTACAATCGAGAATATCGGGAATAAAGAAATTGTAAGTAAAAAAGTTAGTGACCCTGTTTTTGAAGCTGAATTGCCTGAAGGACATTACACAATTAAATATTGATGAACAGTTGCGTTTTTGTTTAACTTATACCGGTGAACAAAAAATCAATTGGCAAGATTTCCAAATAATAAAAAATATGATCAGGACTTTTATTTTATCAATTCTGCTTTGTTTCAGTATCATCTGCAACGGCCAGCAGGAAATCCGTTTATATACAGATAAAATCCCGGGAGCAATAACTGCACCTGATGAAGAAGAGAAAAAAAATGATTCAGACGGGGGTAATCTGCTTTTTAAAGTATCAAACCCTACACTAACTGTATATTTACCTCCGAGGGAAAACGCAACCGGTGCTGCAGTAATCATCTGTCCCGGAGGAGGTTACCACGTACTGGTTTCCACCAGGGAAGGAAGCAGGGTTGCAAAAGCATTCAACGAACAGGGCGTGGCAGCCTTTGTGCTGAAATACAGGCTTCCCGACGACAGGATAATGACTGATAAGTCAATTGGTCCTTTGCAGGATGCCCAGCAGGCTATTAAAACTGTCAGACAACGTGCAGCAGAATGGAATATCGATCCGGCAAAAATTGGTATCATGGGCTTCTCTGCAGGAGGACATCTGGCTGCAACAGCCGGAACACATTTTGAAAACGCTGTTATCGATAATAATAACGGAACAAGTCTTCGTCCCGACTTTATGATTCTTATTTATCCCGTCATAAGTATGCTTGACGGTGTAGGACATGCCGGATCGCGTGAAGCACTTCTTGGGAAAAACCCTACAGATCAAAAGATTAAGTTCTTTTCAAATGAATATCATATAAATAATACAACACCTCCTGCATTCATTACTCTTGCAGGCGACGACACAGTGGTTCCTATCCTTAACAGTTTTCTGTTTTATGATAACCTTAAAAAGAATTCCGTTCCGGCCGAAATGCATGTTTATGCTTCCGGGGAACACGGTTTCCTGAAACAACCATCGTTTGAAGAATGGTTCGGAAGATGCTGTTACTGGATGAGAAATAACGGATGGATGAAGTAGAAGGCTGAGGACGGAAGGCGGAAGGCAATAGGCTGAGGGCGGAAGTAACAAAACCCAACAAAAAATATTATATGAGTACAAAGAATCAACCCGTCACAGGCACTCGTAATTTAATGACCTTTCTTATAGTTATTATTGCCATTAGCTTTTCATCATGTTACAGGAATACTATTGTTATTGAGAATAAAAATTTTAAATACGAAATCGGGAAAGACGGAAAGAACATCCATTTTAAAGATAAGATAACCGGAAACGACTATCTTAAAACCGATACCCTCTCCTATTGCTCTTCGGTTGTTTCAAACGGGAAGTCATATAACGTGACCTCAGTATCGCTCAAGGATGATATCCTGAGACTTGAATTCAGCGAAGCCGGAGTTACTGCAGATGTAAATGTAAAAAGATCAGATGACCGCATTGTTTTTACAGTTGCTGCTGTGAACGGTCCGGCCGAATCACTTACATTCATTAATGTTCCCCTGTCACTTGAAGGGATGCCTTATGAACCTTTTGCAGCCTGTGCATTATCAATGAATCTGTATACCAGGGTAAGGCAGCTGCCTGCTCTTCAGACCCACCTATGGGCAACCTGTTATAGTAGATTTGGTATGAAAGGAGCTGAAGTTACGATTATCGGAGTTCCGGAAAAAGAAATACTGCCAGTTATCCGCCATGTGATGGAGAATGCCGGAGAGATTCCTCATTCAGATAAAGGAGGTGCCTGGGCTCAGCTTCAGAAAGAGGGATATGGTTCATATCTTATGAATTTCGGGACATTGACTGACAAAACTGTAGATGAATGGATTGCAATGTGCAATAGCCTGGGTTTTAACCAGATCGATAATCACGGCGGGGGTGACTTTTTTACTTTCGGTGATTTTGATCTGAACTCTGAAAAATGGCCAGGTGGCTGGGATGATTACAAACGGATCAACGACCGGCTTCACAAGGCAGGTATATCATCTATATTTCATACTTATGCCTTTTTCATTGATAAAAATTCAAAATTTGTAACACCTGTTCCGAGTCATGACCTTGGGTATTTTGAATCGTTTACACTTGCAGCTCCCCTGAATAAAAATGATACTGATATAGCCGTAAAAGAGTCGACTGAAAGCATATCGATGACTAAAGGTTTTTTTGTGCGAAACAGCACCACTCTCCGTATCGGGGATGAGCTTATTGAATATAGCGGAGTCACAAAGAAACCGCCATACATGTTTACCGGTTGTAAAAGGGGTGTTAACGGAACAACAGCTTCTGTCCATAAGACAGATGAAAATGCATATCATTTACGGGAAATGTTCGGCCGTTTTGTACCCGGACCTGAAACAGAACTTTTCAGGGAGATAGCAAAAAGGACCTCCGATATAGTAAATAAATGTGGTTTTGATGGGATCTACTTCGATGCTATTGACGGAAGTGATATTCTTGGAGGTGAAGAGAATTTCTGGTACTACGGGACAAAATTCATTTTTGAAGTTGCAAAAAATCTTGAACATCCTGTCGGTATGGAAATGAGTTCCATGTCGCATCTTTGGTGGCATTACCGTTCGCGGTGGCAAGCCTGGGACAGACCTATCAGGGGCTATAAAAAATTTATTGACATTCATTCTACAGCCATCAAATCATCAGGGATATTCCTTCCTGACAAAATCAAATCAAACGAATATGAGCATGGACTCTGGAGGGGGAATACTCAGATTATTGAGAAATATGCAGAAATGGAAAACGGAGGGCTCTCTCTTCCGCTTCATTTTGGATGGTGGGGAAACCAGACATGGAATCCGCCACAGGGAGAACCAACGTTCCCTGATGATGTCGAGTATCTATGCTGTAAAATGATCGGGAATAACGCCGGTTTATCAATGCTTGGCGGGGTTGATGAGAAAACTCTCAAAGACAATCCTCTGTTCTGCAGACTGATACCTATAATACGTCAGTATGAAGAATTGCGCCATAAGAATTATTTCAACGATACTATCCGGGCGTTGCTCAGGCAGCCAGGTAAAGAGTTCACCTTATTCAAGGGTGATGATGGCAGATGGAATTTCAGACCTGTTACCTATGGTAAGCACAAAGTAACTGATAAAAACGATCTGTCAGCAAAGTGGACAGTTAACAACGAATATAATGCTCAGCCTGTTAAACTAAGGATTGAAGCTCTTATGTCGGTAAAACCTTACCAATGCTCTGACAACATCATATTGACTGACTTTACTAATAAACAGGACTTTGTTTCAAAGGGAAGCGCTTCAGGTATTTCAGGAGAGATCAACATCTCTGATGAAAAAACAGCCGATGGGGAAACCGGAGGAGTATTCATTGCCAACAGCCAGGGAAAAGTTATTCGAGAGGGTTCATGGATAAAGATGGAAAAGAGATATGAACCATGGCTGGATCTCAGCAAAAACCAGGCACTGGGTGTCTGGATAAAAGGAGATGGTAACGGGGAACTACTGAACTTCAGACTGGAAAGTCCGAAACACCTTTCAAATGGCGCCAGGGGGGATCATTTTGTTAAAATTAATTTCTCGGGATGGAAATATTTTGAGCTCGTTGAGATCGAATCTTCAGAATTTACAAATTACATATGGCCCGATTCCGGTTTTTATGTGTATGATTCCTACCGTCACGCTGTAATTTTCAATAGCATTGACAAGCTGCAGTTATGGTACAACAATCTGCCGGCCAATAAAGAGGTCAAATGCACGATTAGTCCTGTTAAGGCTATTCCTATGGTTCCTGTAACAATAGAAAATCCATCCATCAGCATTGGACAAGCAAAGATTATATTCCCGGTCAAGATGGAATCAGGAATGTACATTGAATTCAAGTCGTTTTCCGACTGTAAGTTGTATGGTAAGAAAGGTGAACTGATAAAGGAGATAACACCTGAGGGTAATGTTCCTGACCTTAGTGCAGGTAATAATAAAATCACTTTCTCATGCGGAGATACAGGAGGGATAAGTTCACGTGTTCAGGTAACCGTTATCAGTGAAGGAGATCCTTTGAAATAGTGTTAAAGTATTATATGAGTTTCACTCTTACAGATTAAATTAATCCGTAATTTTCCGGATATACCAAAGTAGAATTAGTTTTTGTTTAATTAAATCCATAGCTGATGAAAAAAGTGTTGTTTTTTCTGTTGGTAATAAGTACTTACCTTTTAAGTTGTAAGGAACAAACTAAAAATATTAAGGAAGATAAACAGATACCAATAATTGCCTGGTACAGCATTCCTGCTAACGAAACTACTTTATCCCGTTATGAAGAGCTGAAGGAGACCGGGATTACATACAACCTGGGCTTTTTTCCCGATTCAAAATCAATGGCCATAGCGTTGGATACCGCGCAAAAGGCTGGAATAAAAATGTTCGTCTCGTGCCCTGAGCTTAAGACCAATACTGAAGAGACTGTAAAACGGTTTATGAATCATCCGGCTGTTGCAGGTTATATGCTCCGTGATGAACCGGGACGTAAGGATTTTCCAGAACTTGGGGAATGGGCAAAGAAAATCCAGGCTGTCGATAATATTCATCCCTGTTACCTTAATCTCTTCCCAAATTATGCCAGCGAGGAACAACTTGGTACCAAAACTTATAAAGAGCATGTCGATCTTTTCATCAGGGAAGTTCCGCTTCAACTCCTGTCGTTCGATCATTATCCGGTAATTGGAGATTCGTTAAGGTATCAATATTACGAAAACCTCGAGATTATCTCCGAAGCTGCAAAAAATGCCGGAAAGCCCTTCTGGGCATTTTCGCTTTCTGTAGCACACGGACCTTATCCTGTTCCCACAGCTGCACAGTTGAGGTTGCAGGTCTTCAGCGATCTGGCTTACGGAGCTCAGGGAATTCAGTACTTCACCTACTGGACTCCCAATGATACTGCATGGAATTTCAATAACGGACCAATCTCACGTGATGGAAAAAGAACGGTTGTTTACGACAGAGTGAAACAGATGAACCGTGAAATAAAAGGCCTGTCGGATATATTCATGGGAGCAAGTGTTACATCAGTATCACATACCGGAGATATTATTCCGCGTGGGACCAAACCACTCACAACTCTTCCGGAACATATAAAAAGTCTGAAGACTGAAGGACTGGGAGCTGTTGTTTCAGTTCTGAAGAATGGACAATACACATATCTTGTCATTGTTAACCGCGATTTTAAAAATTCCATGAAGCTTTCAATTGAATGCGACAAAGAGGTAAGAAGAGTATTTAAGGATGGCACTTCTGTCCCGGCTAATGCATACCAGCCTGCCATAGAGGTTGATCCTGGCGATATTACTATCTATTCATGGACAAATTGATATTAAATTCATGAATTCACATCAGAGAACATATGATTTCATCAACGGTCTTTCAGTTGACCGTCCTCCTTTTCATCCCATCCTGATGCGTTTTGCAGCACAGTATGCAGGTGTTAAGTACAGGGATTTCTGCCTGAGCCCGGTGCATAAATGTGAAACCAACATCAAATGTTCAACTGATTTCTCATACGACTGGGTTAATGTAATGTCAGATGCCTATGCAGAAGCAGAAGCATATGGAGTAAAACTCATTTACCCTGAAGATAATTTACCTCAGGTAGAGAACCGTCTTCTTAAAGATATTTCTGATACGGATAAGCTTTCAGTGCTTAAGATCAACGATCATTCACGTCTAAAAAAAAGAGTTGAAGAGATAAAGGAGTATAAAAAACGACTGGGAAACGCCCAGTTTATTTGCGGATGGGTAGAAGGACCTTTTGCCGAATATTGTGATATAAGAGACCTTTCATCTGCATGTATGGATTTTTACGAATATCCTGAAAAGCTAAAACTGGCATTAAATATTATTACCGAAAGTGCCATGAGGTTCATAACAGCACAGGTGAATGCCGGGGCTCATTGTATAGGAATAGGTGACGCCGTATGTTCCCTGATCTCTCCGGAACTTTACAGAGAATTTGTTTTCCCGTTGGAAAAAACTCTTATTGATCATGCCCATTCTCTGAATTCAATGGTTAAACTGCATATATGTGGTAATACAACTGCGATATTGCCTGACATGATTAAAACTGGAGCAGATATAGTGGATATAGATCATCTGGTTACTTCAATGGGTGATTTTGTTCCACTTTTTTCACAGAAACAGGTACCCTCAGGAAACAGTGATCCCGTATCGGTAATCCGAAATGGAAACAGAAAGACCATAGAAGACAGCGTATTGAAGTGTTTTGAAGTAACTAATGAACGCGGGATAGTATCTGCCGGATGTGAGATTCCTCCTGATACCCCTCTCGAAAATTTCATTGCATACAGAGATGCAGCTCATAAGCTTGGAAAAATGATGTAGCTTCACTTATACTACACAAATGCCGGGAATGGCTAAAGTGTAAATCGCCCAAAAGAGTCAGTCATCTGTTCTCTTTGGCTTACGTATAAACGACACTACTATTGCACCTGCAAGAGCTACACAAATAAGAACAATAAAACCCGAAGAATAGCTTTTTGTTGTCTCATAATACAAGGCTCCCAGAAGCATTGGGAATAGCGACTCAGCAACACCATCCGCAACAAGGATGATCCCCATTGTCCTGCCAAGAGCCTTTACTCCGAAAAGATCGCCTGCCATCAGAGGAATAATCATATAATCCCCGCCAAGGCCTATTCCAAAGATCACAGCAAAAATATAGATTCGTCCCGGGAAGTCAGGAACAAGTAATAATGGAATTGCTGAAGCAACAATCATGTATATAAGTATCATCACGTACTTACGCCGGATCAGATCGGCAAGCCATCCCATAAGGACTCTTCCTGCAAGACTTGATATCAGTACAAGTGAAATCACATGGGCAGCCTGGGACTGGGAAAAATCAAGATCCCTGAGATATAGTTTCAGATGCTGATTTATTCCACCCACAGCACCTATTGCACACATACTGCTAATGGCCAGTAAATAAAAATTCCGGTTGGTAAGGACTTCTTTGATCGGTACCATCTGTTCTTTTCTTCCACTTTGAATAACTTTTGCTGATGCCCCTTTTAAGAAGTAAACCATTGGAAAGGCAATTAAAATTATAAGAAAACCAATTGCTGCCAGGGAAATATGCCATCCATAGTTTTTTTCCAGTCCGGCTGCAATCAAAGGGACAATAGCACCTCCGGTTCCTATACCCAGGTAAGCTATTCCCATGGCTTTACCCCTGTTCTTGTCGAACCATCTTGATATTAAAACCTGGCAGGGCAAGGGACCACCGCATACATAGCCGAGAGCATTAAAAATATAAAACAGGTAAAAAAATCCCAGGGAGTCGGCAAAACTTAAGCCTATCAGGGCAGTCCCCATCAATAAAACTCCTGTAAGCATCAATCTTCTTGGCCCGTATTTGTCTATCAACCAACCCGCTATAAAGCCGAATAACGGACCAACCAGCAATTTTCCCAGAGCATTTCCTGAAGTGATCACTGTTCTTGACCATCCGTACTCTTTTGTCATAAAATCAAAGAAGAATGGTAATCCGTAATAGGCAAATCCTGATAATGCAAGAAGTGAGAGGAATGTGGTAGCAATTATGTAGGTACGTGAACTTTGCTTCGCAACATCATTAACTGATGATAAGACTTTACTTTCCATTTAGGATATATGTATAACTGCGTTAAAAATCAAATATTTCTCCCTGCAAGGCGGGTCATGCCAAAATATGCACTGCCGATTAAAGAACCTGAAGCCCCAAGATTAGCCCTTTCAATTTTTACTTCAGCCCTGCAGTTTTCAAGTGAATTTTCAAAAGCACTCTTTTTAATCATTTCAAAATAACTGTCTCTGGCCTCTGACATACCCCCTCCCACAACAATGATCTCAGGTGCAAAAATAGAGATCAGGTTAGCCAGTCCTATTCCAACTATCTTCGAATTTTCATTGACAACTTTCACTGCTGCAGAATCATTCTTATAGCTTAACTCAAAGATATCCTTACACGTTAAACCTTTTTTGCTGTCATAGACCTTACCCGTTTCTTCATAATATCTTCTGACAACTGCCGTTGCTGAAGCATAGTGTTCAAAAGATCCAACTATTCCTTTGTCATTCAAACCGTTATCAAAGTTAATAATCATCTGCCCCATTTCACCTCCTGCATTATTTACTCCCCTGTAAAGTTTGCCATTTATTATTATTCCGCCTCCAATGCCGGTGCGAAGAGAGACAAATATCACATTATCAAATCCCTTCGCAGCTCCAAAACGGTGCTCGGCAATAGTCATCATGTTGGCATCGTTACCCACATACGCAGGCAAGCCTGTCTCCTGATTCAGAATTTTTGCAAGCGGCACATTTTCCCAATCCTTGATACCCCGGTCTGGTCCTAGGATAATTCCATATTTATGATCTATGAAACCTTTTGCAGAAACACCGATACAAATAGGATTTACCTCTTCTGCGGCTACAGTTTGCCGTATATCACTTATTGCTTCAAAAAGTTTTGAAAGGAGATACTTCTTCGATTGTTTTTGCTTTAGAGGATAAGATTTTACAGCAATAAACTCACCTCCTATTTTTACAACAGCAATTTTAAGAATATGCCGGCCTATATCAGCTCCTATGGCAGCAGTATGTTTAAACATTTAAAATAAAAGATATATTACAAAAATAGCTTTTAAAACATGTAATGTTGCCTTCAGAAAAACAAAAGTTCTCATTTGCCGTTTATTTTTTTTGTTTACTTTAGCTTCGCATTATTTATGAGAGATTTATGTTAGATAAAATTAGGGAAATATTTAATAATGAAGCATCTGCTGTAAGAAATATTCCTGTAACAGAGAGCTTCGGTGAGGCGGTTGAATTAATATACAAGCATGTTCACTGTAAAAAAGGAAAGCTTGTTACCAGCGGTATGGGAAAAGCCGGGCAGATTGCCGACAACATTGCAACAACATTCTGTTCAACAGGTACGCCTTCAGTATATCTGCATCCCAGCGAAGCTCAGCATGGTGACCTTGGTATCCTTCAGGAAAATGATGTCTTTCTGGTTATTTCAAATTCAGGAAAGACAAGGGAGATTATTGAGCTTATTGAGCTTAAAAACAATCTATATCCTGAGGTGCCTGTAATTGTTATAACCGGTCAGGAAGAGAGCCCTCTTGCACAAAAAGCTGATTGTTTCATTTCTACAGGAGCTCCCGCTGAAGTCTGCCCCCTGGGGTTAACTCCTACAACATCCACTACTGTTATGACTGTAATAGGAGATGCTTTGGTTGTTCTTCTCATGGAAAAAATCGGGTTCAATGCCACTGATTATGCAAAAAGGCACCATGGAGGGTATTTAGGCAAAAAGTCTAGAGAGATTTCAGGCAAATAGATTACAGGGAAGATCCTGTCATATCATTTTTTATCGCATCAAGAGTGTTTTCGAGAGTCTCCTGAAACCTGTTTGCATTCTCTATCCATTTAAGGATTGTCTCACTGGCTGAAGGATAATCAGGCGTACGCATTGATACAGTGTTGAATGCGCATTTTTTCAGCTCAATAACATTTTCAAGTACTTTTGTAAAGTATCCTGTAAAGAAAGAATCTGTTATGTAAAAGTATCTCTTTCTGTCAGATGCGTATGTTTTGTAATCAATGATTTTATTTTGTAATAAATAGTTTAAAGAATTACTTATTGAACTTTTACTCGCTGCAAAAAAACTTACCAGGTCATCGAATGATTTTTCAGGAGGATCACTCACTGTAAAATAAGCTACAATCCTTCCCTGCATAGGTGTTAATCCGAATTTTTCAAACACCTTCCCCGTCTCCTCTATTGTCTCACGAACTCTTTTATCCTGATTAAGCATGATTTTTTTTGTCAATTATTCCCAATAACAAAAATAATTAATTTGTGGTTGGTTCTATAACTTTTGAACTAAAAAAACAAATTATTATTTTTTTGGTTCCGTCAGATAAAAAGATTAGTTTTGAAACCTTTGAAATAATAGTAATTTTTAATATAAATAAATAATAAAACAGGTTATGAGCACCAACACGTCTTCAAATGCCATAAGCAGAAAAGATTATGTTTTTTCAATAACAATAATCGGTCTGTTTTTTTTCATCTTCGGTTTTGTTACATGGCTTAATGGAATACTTATCCCTTTTCTCAGAACAGCTTGTGAATTATCTGATTTTGAAGCTTATTTTGTAACATTTGCATTTTATGCATCCTATCTTTTAATGTCGTTGCCATCTTCTTCCGTACTCAGAAAAACGGGTTTTAAAAAGGGAATGGCTTTAGGATTATGGATAATGGCAGCCGGTGCGCTGATTTTCATTCCGGCAGCAATGACAAGAACATTCGGACTTTTCCTTACAGGATTATTTGTTGAAGGCGCAGGTCTGACTCTTCTTCAGACAGCATCAAATCCATACATTACAATTATCGGATCACCCGAGAGTGCTGCAAAACGAATAAGCATTATGGGTATCTGCAATAAATTTGCTGGTGCAATGGCTCCTATTATTCTGGCCAGTATTATTCTTAAGGATTCAGATGTGCTTAATGCAAAAATTGCTGCAGCAGTAGATGAAGCATCTCGTTTTGCTTTGCTTGATGAAATGGCACATCGTGTTATCATGCCTTATATTGTAATGGCTATCGTTCTTGTTTTACTTGGTGTTTTAATTAAATATGCTCCACTACCTGAAATAGATACCGATGCTGAAGATGAAGCAAGCGGTGAAGCAAATGCACATAAAACCAGCATCTGGCAATTTCCTCACCTTATCCTCGGTGTTATTGCACTCTTCTTCTATGTAGGAGTTGAAGTTATAGCCGGTGATACTATTATCAGATATGGCCAGTCTCTTGGAATATCGATGTCCTCTGCTAAATATTTTACATCTTTTACACTTATTACAATGGTTATCGGATATATTATTGGGATCATCTGTATTCCGAAATATTTCAGCCAGGTCTTTGCCCTTAAGATGTGTACTATTTTGGGTGTCATATTTTCTTTGTGTGCAATACTTACTCCATCCGGAATGGTTTTCTCAATGTCATTTATCGACATTGTTACATTTCAGCCTCTTCAGCTTACCGTCCCTGTTACTGTTTTGTTTATTGCTTTACTCGGTCTTGCCAATGCTCTTATATGGCCTGCTATGTGGCCGCTAGCCCTTGACGGTATGGGAAGGTTTACAAAAACAGCTTCAGCATTGCTTGTAATGGCTATTGCCGGTGGTGCAATTATTCCATTGGTATATGGAAAGCTTGCTACCATTTTCACCACCCAGTCAGCTTATTGGATTTGCGTTCCTTCATATCTTATAATAATGTATTATGCTTTTATTGGGCGTAATGCCGGGAAAGGAAAATAAAATGAATTACGATCTTAAAGAAATATTCGGGTACTTTACCGCTGAAGGTACTTTTTTAAAAGGAGAACCCTACGGAAGTGGTCATATTCATGATACCTTCCTTGTTGAAACGGTTGAGAAAGAGAAGGATGATTATATACTTCAGCGGCTTAATAATAACATATTTAAAAATATTCCTGAACTTCAGCATAATATTGAAAGAGTTACTGTTCACTTAAGGAATAAATTAAAGTCTGTCGCAGGCTCAGACATAAAAAGGGAGTGCCTCAGTCTTGTTCCATCGCGTGAAGGAAAGAGCTGGATAGTTGACAGAAATGGTAATTTCTGGAGGATGTACATCTTCATCTCCAACCATCGTTCATACAATATTGTCGATAGTCCCGACAAAGCATTTGAAGGGGGGAAGGCTATCGGACGTTTCCAGGCAATGCTGGCCGACATGCCAGGAGAGCCTCTGTTTGAAACAATACCATCTTTTCACGATATCGAAAAAAGACTTCAGACATTAAGTCTTAAAATAAAAGAGAACCCTGCCGGACGTGTTTCATCTGTCACCAAAGAGATAGACATGGTTCTCCAGAGGGCTGAGGAGATGAAGATAATATTAAAACTGGGAAGAGAAGGAAAAATTCCTGTACGTATAACCCACAATGATACAAAGTTCAATAATATTCTCCTCGATGAGAACGATAAGGCATTATGCGTTATTGACCTTGATACCGTAATGCCGGGTTATGTACATTATGACTTTGGAGACGCCATCAGGACTGCAGCTAATACAGCTGCGGAAGATGAACAGGATCTTTCAAAGGTAAATATGGATATACGTCTCTTCAAAGCTTATGCTGAAGGATATCTTTCAGAGACAGGAAAGACTTTAAATAATATTGAAAAAGAATATCTTGCTTTTGCACCAAAACTGATAACTTATACAATTGCTGTCCGTTTTCTGACAGATTTTATTGATGGCGATAAGTATTTCAAGATACACAGTGAGCTTCATAATCTTCAAAGGACCAGGGCACAGCTTAAGCTGGTCATGAGTATGGAAGAGCAGTATGGTGATATGCAGAAGATTATCAGGGATCTGACTTAGTTTTTTTCAGAATCTGGTATAAATTAACAGGTTACAAGTGACTGGTGTTATGTTAAAATTAAAATGTCTCTTAATAAAAGAGAGTCTTAATTAACATAACATCAGAAACTGCAACCAGTAATCATAAATTTTGAGATGGATTGGACCAATGAAGAGATTCACTTTCTTAAGACCCTGAATAATCCGGATAAGATTCAGCGTTTTCTCGATTCAATTGATTACAATCCCAGTTACGAATGCAGGTCGCCCCGGTGGGTAATAAGAAAAAGGTCTGCCCACTGTTTTGAGGGAGCTCTTTTTGCAGCATCTGCATTACAATTTTTAGGACACAGACCACTTCTGGTGGATATGAAAGCAGATAATGACGATGATCACGTCATTGCTGTTTTCAAGGAAGACAATCACTGGGGAGCAGTCGCTAAATCGAACTTTACCACTCTCAGGTACAGGGAACCGGTCTATCGCTCTTTACGTGAGCTGATAATGTCATATTTTGATTTTTATTTTAACATTGAAGGTGACAAATCATTAAGATCCTACTCCCTCCCGCTTGATCTTTCCATTTACGAATCAAAGCATTGGACCACCACTGATGAAGATCTGGAATACATAGGCAACAAACTGGAGCAACTTCATCACTATCCTTTAGTTACCAGGAAAATGGTCAAAAATCTGAATAAAGCCAGTGACATCATGCTTAATGCAGGAATGCTTGGTTCAAATAAAGACGGATTATTCAAACCACGAAGTCAGGAATGACCTGTACCGCCACTGACAACAAAATTGTATTCGAAAAATTTGTCAGCTCACACATCTGACATTCAGTCGCTTAAACATCAAACATATTTTACGTTCGAAATAATATTTTGCAAATACTCATATATTGAGTATTTTTGGACCAATTGAAATGTCAAAAAATTTAGTAATTTTTAAATATATTTACTACTAATTGGCATCAGGCAAATTTGATCGAATATGGAATTATCTGGTAAAAGGTATAAGACCTTCATCGACCGACAGGAGGCAATTAAGCATCAATATAGCCCAAAGCAGGCAGGTAAACAACATTCAAAAGGCAAGCTGACTGCAAAAGAACGAATAGATCTTCTTTTCGACAAAGGAACTTTTGAAGAGATTGATGCATTCGTCACTCCTGCTGATCAGCCTGTGGATTTTGGAAAGGTTGAACGATCATACGGCGATGGAGTTATTGTCGGTCATGGAAAGGTGAACGGACGTCTTGTCTTCTCATACGCCCAGGATTTCACCGTTATGGGAGGTTCTTTGGGCATTGTTCATGCAAAAAAAATAGCTAAAATACAGGAAATGGCCCTGAAAATGGGGGCACCAATAATTGCCCTTATAGATTCGGGTGGCGCAAGAATTCAGGAAGGAGTTGCAAGTCTGAACGGATACGCAACAATCTTTCAAAATATCATTAATTCATCAGGGATCATACCACAGATATCAGTAATAATGGGACCTGCAGCCGGTGGAGCAGTATACTCTCCTGCTCTTACCGATTTCATATTTATGGTTAATCATACCAGTTATATGTTCGTTACAGGTCCGAATGTAGTCAAAGAAGTGCTTAATGAGGATGTTACTTCCGAAGCGCTTGGAGGTGCTGAGATACATGCGCGAAAGAGTGGCGTCGCACATATGATATATGACGATGAAGAGAACACTATTCTTGCCCTTAAAAAATTTCTCTCTTATGTTCCGTCCAATAATGTTGAAAATCCTCCAATTGTTGCTGACGATGGATCCGTTCCAGACATCAATGAAAAGCTGATCAATATTGTACCTGAAGATCCGAATAAAGCATACGATGTTAAAGATGTAATAATCCAGATCGTTGACAGGAATAGTTTTTTTGAGATATCAGAGCTATTCGGAGCCAGCCTTGTCACAGGATTTGCAAGGCTAAAAGGCAAAACAATAGGTATTATAGCAAATCAGCCAAAAGTTCTGGCTGGTGTTCTTGATATAGATTCTTCGACTAAAGGAGCCAGGTTTATAAGATTCTGTGACGCATTCAATATTCCACTACTGACTCTCGAAGATGTTCCGGGTTTCCTTCCAGGTATTGACCAGGAACATTCTGGTGTAATACGGCATGGTGCAAAGTTACTGTTTGCGTACAGTGAAGCAACTGTTCCAAAACTAACTGTGATACTCCGTAAAGCTTACGGAGGTGCATATATAGTCATGAACAGCAAAAGCCTTGGAGGCGACTTTGTCTTTGCATGGCCATCGGCAGAAATTGCCGTTATGGGTCCTGACGGAGCAGTTGCCATACTATACCGGAAAGAGCTTGCTGAAGCGAAAGATCCTGTAGAACTCAAAAAAGAACTGGTAAAAAAATATCGCGAAAAGATCGCCAACCCGTTTATAGCTGACGAAAGCGGATACATCGATGAAGTAATTGATCCGGTTACTACAAGGAAAAAGATCATTTCAGCATTTGAAGCTCTTAATAACAAATGGATAAAGGTTCCTTCACGGAAGCATGGGAATATGCCGTTGTAAGTTTAAGGCTTTAGGTTCAAGGTTCAAGGTTCAAGGTTCAAGGTTCAAGGTTTGAAGTTTGATGTTAAAAGTTTAAAGTTTGCTTTTTGAGTCACTTTTAATGAGAGACAAAATACAGGTTAACCAGGATACATAACATGAAGATAAAAAGGATATTGATCGCCAACAGGGGTGAAATTGCAGTCAGGATCATCAAAACCGCGCGCAACATGAAAATCGAGACTGCAGTCATCAAAACAGAGCTTGAGCCAAACGCGATGTACATTTCGCTGGCCGATGTAATTTATGATAACACTGAAGATGAATCAGAAATCCCTGTTTTTCTAAACGTCGAAAAGTTGATTGACATTGCCCTGAAAATAAAAGCTGATGCAGTTCATCCGGGATATGGCTTTCTTGCAGAAAACGCATATTTTGCCCAAAAATGTAACGAGAACAAGCTGATATTCATTGGCCCTTCCCCGGACGCCATTTATAAGATGGGAAATAAAACAATAGCAAGAAAAATAGCCATGGCTGGTGGCATTCCGATGGCAATGGGGAGTGAAGGTAATATTTCCAATGAGGATGAAGCCATTGTGATAGCAGAAAAAATTGGTTACCCTGTTATTATAAAAGCTGCTTCGGGTGGCGGTGGACGAGGCATGAGGATTGTCAGGAAAGCGGAGGAGATGGAAAAGATGTTTATCATAGCAAGCAAAGAGGCTGAAAAAGCATTTAATGATCCTTCGGTATTTATTGAAAAATATATTGAAAACCCAAAACATATTGAATTTCAAATTCTTGGAGACACAAAAGGAAATGTAGTACACCTTGGAGAGAGAGAATGTTCAATACAAAGGAAACATCAGAAACTTCTAGAGGAAGCTCCATCATGTGCTCTGGACGATAGTCTGAGAAAAAGTATGGGAGAAATGGCTGTACAGATTGCCAAAGCTGTGAATTATTATTCTACCGGAACTGTGGAATTTCTTCTTGATTCAGATAAAAATTTCTATTTCATGGAAATGAATACCCGAATTCAGGTAGAACATGCTGTGACAGAAGCCATAACAGGGATTGACCTTGTCGAACAACAGATACGTGTTGCAAATGGTGAGGCACTGGCATTCAAACAGGAAGATGTTAAACTTAATGGATGGGCTATAGAATGCAGGATAAATGCAGAAGATGTACAAGCCGGTTTTGCCCCTGCCCCAGGCAAAATTGAAAGTCTGCATCTTCCTTCCGGACCACATATCAGGATCGACACCGGAGTACAGGCAGGTTCATCAATAGTTGCAAATTTCGACTCAATGATAGTCAAACTTATTGTTAAGGGGAAGAACCGGAAAGATGCAATAAAGAACTGCAAGCTGGCCCTCGATAAAGTTTGGATAAAAGGGACAAAAACCACACTCCCATTCTTCAGGATGCTTGTACGTAACCAGAAATTTCAGGATGGTAATTTCACTACTGCTTTTATAGAGAATCTTGACAGGTATTACCTGAACAGTGAATATGAAGAGATGCTTGCTGCATGGCTTGCCACAAAACTTTTCATCGAGGAGAACCTTAATGAAGACAGCATAAGTATCGACTTTAAAAACGGTAAGGACATGAGTCCATGGTTGTTAAATAAAAGGATTAACCAATTTTAAACCTGCAAATTTAAAATGAAAACAAATCAGCTTCAGGTTAAAAAATTATATTCACTTTCATCAGAGAAAAAGAAATTCAGTTTCCCTCTTCCTCTTAAGAAAACAATCAGGATAGGGAAAAGAGAGTATGAAGTACAACTTAAATCTGATGAAAAACTTGGAACTTATATACTTTGGAAAAACCGTAAATACCCTGTCGAGATTGTACGTTCGCGTCAGAACAAATACGAAATTCTCTTTAACGACATAAGTTATACGTTCACTGTGGAGACTCCTTTCTCCCTCCAAAGGATGAAGGTTCTTAATTCAAAAATGGGAAAAGCCGATAAGGAGGAGATCAAGGCACCAATGCCGGGTAAGATAATAGATGTACTTGTGAGGGAAGGCTCAAGTGTTCTCAGAGGGGAGCCTGTTGTAATACTCGAAGCAATGAAAATGCAAAATGAAATATTGTCACCGGTAAATGGAGTAGTTGCAAAAGTTATGGCAAAGGTGAACTCAAATGTAATGAAAGACGATCTGCTGGTGGAAATCAAGTTATAAAAGCAAGACATAGGAGACAAACCTTCGAACGTAAAATATTTTTCCTTCCGTTATAAAATGACAGGTTGATTCCTGCCATTTGTAAAGTCATTCCTGCCATTTGTAAAATTGATACCGGTAAATCGGGTTATTTTTGCTAACTTTAGTCATGTTTAATTGGATTCAGATTCAGACTTCAATTCTAAATTTGAATTCAATAAATCATTTTAACATAGTACTCACTAATTATGATCTACTATGAGAGCCGCAAGATTTACCCCAGTATTTTTCCTTTTGCTGCTAATATCATACATATCAGCGGAAGGTTCAGATTCCTATACATCGGCGATGGAGATATCTTTCAAAAAGAAAACACCCTCTCCTGGCGACACCGCTAAGCTAAACAGATATATCAGGAATGCGCTCATCTTTGGAACAAAATCAAAAATGGTTTATAATATTAAAGCTAACATTGATTCAGCTGAATCGATCTGCCGTCATGAAGGAATTGAATTTTCCTCATCGCTGCACCTTGCCCGTGCCGGATATTTCCTTCATGTAAGTGATTTTATTAATGCCGCACAGGAAGGATCAATAGCGATGAAGAAAGCAGAAGCTGCAAAAGAAGAGGAAGTTCTTGTTCGTATCATGGTCTTTTTCGGGCAATATAATCACCGCACCGGACTATACAGCGAGAGTATTGATTATTTTACCAAAAGCATCACCCTTGCGGAAAAATTCAAGCTAAAAGGTTATATCCCCGGCAACTATTATAATATTGCTGATGTTTACAATTCAATGGGGAATCTTAAGGATTATCGTGCAACATTGCAAAAAGTTATTGACGCCTCCAAAGAAGTAAATGATACATCCTACCTGGAATTAGGCTATTTCAGGCTTGGAACCTCATATACTGAAAAAGATCGTAATTACCATAATGCTGATTCACTTCTAAGAAAATGTCTTGAAATTTCTCTTATAAAGAAAGATTCAGGATATATAGCCCTTTCACTGGCAAATCTGGGATGGAATTTTTATCTGGAAAAGAAGTACGAGCCCTCCATTAAATCATACAATAAATCACTCTCCTACAGCCTCCCGGCCAAAAGATATTCAATGGCGGCCAATGCTTTGGGAAATCTTGGTACCATATATCGCGATCTGGGGAACACTGAGAAATCGTTAGAATATTATAACAAATCAATAGAACAGTCAAAGAAGGTTGAAGATGTCTATAACCTTTACTGGGTATATCAGGATATGAGTGAAATGTATATCAGAAAAAAAGATACGGCAAATGCATATTTGAGTTATGTGCTTTTTAAAAAATACAGCGATTCATATTTAAAAGCAAGCAGCATCCAGGATCTCTCAGAAGCGAAGATACGGTATGATGCAGATTCTCACAAGAAAGAGCTTCAACTGTTGTCATTGCGGATAAGGAACCAGCGTTTACTGATTTTTGGTAATAGCGGATTGTTTGTATTAAGCCTTGCCGTTCTTATACTTCTTCTAAGCAGGTCAAAGATAAATGCAAAGCGTCGCATCAGCGAAATGAACAGGAAGATCTCTGAAATAACCCAGGCAAACCTAAGACAGCAGATGAATCCTCATTTCATCTTCAACACTCTTAACTCCATTCAGTATTACATGTATCAGCATGATAAACTTGCAACAAACAATTACCTGACAAAGTTTTCAAGTCTGATGCGGAAAGTTCTTGAAAACTCACAACACACTTCGGTCCCTCTCCGTGACGAACTGGATGCCCTGAACCTGTATCTTGAGCTTGAGACTATCAGGTTTAAGAATAAGTTCACATATGAAATAAAAGTTGATGAGGATATCGACACCCTTTTGTATAAAATCCCCACCATGCTCATTCAGCCATATGTTGAAAACTCCATTTGTCATGGTATTATGCCGGCAACGGGTAATGGGTATATAAGGATTGACCTAAAGCTTAACTGCGAATGTATTAACTGCACTATTGAAGATAACGGAATAGGAAGAGAAGCTGCAAAAGAGAGAAAAATAAAGAATGAGAATCCGCGCAATTCTCTGGGTACACAAATCGCATCTTCACGTCTGGATCTTGTAAATGCCCTTTATGGAACAAGTTTGAAAATAGTATATACTGATCTGAAAAACACTGACGGAGAACCTTCAGGTACCCGGGTTGAAATTCATATTCCGATAATGACATGAAAAATAAATTAACAACTGTTATCATCGATGATGAGCCAGATGCAGTGAATTTCATTGCTTCAATTATTGTGGAATACTGTCATACCCTTGAAGTGGTAGGCAAGGCACATAATATTAAAGATGGCATTGAGCTTATCAATAAAACAAAACCGGAACTTGTATTTCTTGATGTTGAAATGCCAAACGGAAGCGGTTTTGATCTGTTAGCTCAATTTCCCGAGAAAAAATTTGATGTAATTTTTGTAACTGCCTTTAACCATTATGCAATCAAAGCAATCAAATTCAGTGCAGTTGATTACATTCTTAAGCCAATCAACATAAAGGAATTTATAGAATCGGTAAACAAAGTTATAGAAAAACGTTCCTCAGCTTCTATAGCAGGTAATGAAAATTTCGAGACACTCCTTGAAAATATCAGGACCACTCTTCCTACCCGACTGGTTATTCCTACTTCAGACGGAAGGGAATATCTTAATCCAAAAGATATAATCAGGATTGAAGCAGTCCGAAGCTATTCTTGGTTTTTCATAAACGACAAACGAAAAATACTTGTTTCAAAGCATCTTAAAGAGTTTCAGGATATGCTCAACGACAGAAACTTTTTCCGCCCTCATAATTCACACCTGATAAACCTCCGGTTTGTCAGGAAGTTCGTCAGGTTCGATGGAGGATACATTGAAATGACCGATGGATCAAAGATCCCGATATCAAGAAACAGAAAAGAGCTGTTCCTTACCCACATGTCAAGATATACGGAGTGAAATAAAAAATGGGCTGTCTCAAAAGCCTTTAATCCTTGTTTACCCCTAAATCCCCCAAGGGGGACTTGCTAAATACCAGTCTATTACAAAGCCCCCTTTAGGGGCTGGGGTAACTTAGGGCTTTTGAGACAGCCTCTTTAAACTTTTATTTTTTTATTGGTATATTCTTAAGTGTGCCTGTAAGAAAATCCCAGAATTTAGATACTGACTCAATATTTACTTTCTCATCAGGAGAGTGCGGATGTTTTATTGTCGGTCCAAATGAGATCATATCGAGGTTAGGATAAGTGCCTCCAAGGATAGCGCACTCCAGACCTGCATGAATTGCTTTTACTTCAGGGGCAGTTTTAAAAATATCCTTATATATTTTGCTCATAGTCTTCAGGATAGGTGATTCCATATTTGGTTTCCAGCCAGGATAACCACCCGTAAGAGTCACCTTAGCTCCTATCAGATGAAATACAGCGGCAATCTTCCACGCTACTGCTTCTTTTGAAGAATCAACAGAGCTGCGGGTCAGGTTATATGTTTCGAACTTCCCCCCAATACATCTGACAATTGCCAGGTTGTTCGATGTTTCAACCATTCCTTTCATAGACTGGCTCATTCGCTGAACTCCATTCGGACATGCAAATACTGCCCTTATAATCTTATACTGTTCATCTATTTTCATCACTTTGGCAGGAGTTACAACCTTTTCCGAAAAGAACTTCAGATCAGGTTCAGTTTCTGCAAATTCAGCCTTATACATCTTCTCATAGTTTTTTACAAACTTTTCGAAGTCCTTTGCTCCTGCTTCAGCTACAAGAACAATGGAAGATGATTCACGAGGAATAGCATTTCTCAGATCACCTCCTGCTACTTCAGCAATCCTGATTTTAAAATCAGACTCTGCCTGCATAAGGAACCGGAACATCAATTTATTGGAGTTTGCCCTGCCAAGGGCGATATCGACACCAGAATGACCACCCCTGAGACCTTTTGCAGAAATCTTATATGCAACCATGCCTTTGGGTGTTGTTTCTTCAGCGTAATCCTTTGTTATATTCACGTCAATACCACCGGCGCAACCAACACACAGTTCACCTTCGTCTTCAGAATCGAGGTTCAGGAGGATATCGCCTTTAAGAACACCTTTCTTAAGTCCGTTAACACCAGTCATTCCTGTTTCTTCATCAATAGTAAACAGAGCCTCTACAGGTCCGTGTGCAATATCCTTCGACAACAGAACTGCCATGGAGGCAGCAACTCCTATACCATCGTCGGCACCGAGAGTTGTTCCGTCAGCTCTCACCCATTCCCCGTCAACAATAGTTTTGATAGGATCTTTTTCAAAATCATGTTTCTTATCATTATTTTTCTGTGGAACCATATCCAGATGCGACTGAAGGATCACTCCCATCCGGCCCTCCATTCCTTTTGTAGCTGGTTTTCTGATAATTACATTACCAACCTCATCTATCATTGTTTCAAGCCCATTCTTTTCGCCAAATTCCTTCATGTATTCGGCAAGTCTCTTTTCCTTTTTAGAGGGGTGAGGTATTTGTGTAATTTCATGGAAGCAGTTCCATAATTCTTTTGGTTCGAGTTTACGTATGTCGCTCATTTTAAACTGACTTTAAGTTTTAAACAATCTAATAATAATCACTAAATTTAACACTATTTGGTAATATAAACAATGATATATAAGCCTGTCATCTTAAAATGTACTTTTTTATTTTGCAGCCATACTGAAGTGCAAAATGTAACAAAAACTTAATAATCTAATCCTTTCCAGTCTCGTGTCAATACCGTTACTTTGAAGAAATTTGCATAAAATACATACACCGGACATAATCAAAAGGTAATGAACAACTTATCCTTTAACAATAATTCAATATCTTTACAGGAATTTTCAATTCATTATTAATAGAAGAAAAATGACATTTCTATATGTTATCGTAGGATTAGTTCTGATATTTGACTTTATAAACGGTTTTCACGATTCAGCTAATTCAATTGCCACAATTGTTTCCACAAGGGTTCTCTCGCCAATAGCAGCTGTAATAATGGCCGCTTTCTGCAATTTTATTGCATTTACCATATTCCCTTTAAAAGTTGCTCATACTATTGGTAAAGGGGTTGTAAATCCTGATGTTTTGACCATGACTGTTATTGCATCTGCCCTTGTTGCTGCAATTATATGGAATCTTGCCACCTGGTGGTGGGGTCTTCCTTCCAGTTCCTCACACACACTGGTTGGAGGGCTTGTAGGTGCTTCATATGTACATGCAGGTGTCAGCAGTATAGTATTTTCGGGTCTCATTAAAATAGTATCCTTTATCGTTATTGCTCCTCTTATCGGATTAGTCACCTCTTTTACAATCTCCACAATAGTGGTATGGTTATGCCGAAAGCATTCACCTTCAGGTGTTGACAAGCTGTTCAGAAGGATCCAGATTATCTCAGCATCACTGTTTAGTCTTGGTCATGGTGGCAATGATGCACAGAAATCAATGGGTATAATATGGGCTTCTTTGATTATTACAGGACTTGCAACCAAAGATGATCCGATTGCATTATGGATAATATTATCCTGCCAGTCGGCCATTGCCCTGGGAACCCTGTTTGGAGGATGGAGGATTGTCAAAACCATGGGTCAAAAGATAACCAAGCTTAAGCCGTTTGAAGGTTTTTGTGCGGAGACTTCCGGTGCATTAACTCTTTTCTTTGCTACACATTTTGGAATTCCTGTAAGCACCACACATACTATTACAGGAGCAATTATTGGTGTTGGAGCAAGAAAAGGTGTCTCTGCTGTAAAATGGGGTGTTACTACAAAAATTTTCTGGTCCTGGGTATTGACAATTCCAATAAGTGCATCAATCGGAGCTGTAATGTATTACTTTTTCAGCTGGATATTTTAAAGTTATTCCATTAACTTATTTTGTAATTACTAAAAAAACAGATTATGAATATTGACAAATTTCTTAAGTTTTTTGTACCAAAAGATCATTCCTTCTTTCCACTGTTTGAAAGTGGTGCACAAAACCTGGTCAAAGCATCAGAACTCCTTAAAGAACTTATGATCAGCAAAGGATTTGAAGAACATGAAAGAATCCATAAGGTTATCAAAGACATTGAACATGTGGGCGATGATCTGACTGATGAAATATACAACCAGCTTAACAAGTCATTCATTACTCCCTTCGACAGGGAGGATATTCATGAGCTGGCAGCACATATTGACGATGTGGTCGATTCCATAAACGGGATAAGCAGAAGAGTATGTCTTTATAAACCAAAAACTCTTATTCCCATTTACGAAGAGATGGCCGGGGTGATTTATGAAGCTGCAAAGGAGATTGAAGCGGCTATTTATTGCTTAAAGGATCCCATAACCAATAAAGAGAAAATTGCCCAGGCATGTGAAAATGTAACAATCCTGGAACATAAAGCCGATGAGTTATATTATGTTGGAATATCTGCGCTGTTCCAGGAGGAAGAAGACGTAAAAGAATTACTCAAAAACAACAAGATTCTTGAGATCCTCGAAAGATGTGTGGATGAGGAAGAGGATGTTACAGACACTCTTAAAGCTATTCTGATAAAAATGGCATAAAAAAGAGAATTTCTGTTCTTAAGGCATTTGTTATCTGCAAATAAATATTCAGCGCCCAAAAGGGCGCTTTTTTTGTTATTAAATTGTAACAATTAAATAACAAATAGCTGATAGCTATAATATTAAATGAAATTAACTTTGTATATAATATAATTCAGATATTCCCCTGTTACATTAATTTATTATCAGATATGAAAACAAAGAGAGAAGAGTCAATACTCGATATTGTCGACACCTTCGAAAAGATGGCCGACATAATACTTGCCCAGCTTACTCTCCTTGAGAAGTATATGGAGGGCCATGATAAAGAAGAACCGGGAAAGATAAGAAAGGAGATAATGGAAAATGAAAATAAGATCGACAAATATGAGATTCTCATAAGTGACAAATTCATCAATTCCATTGTTCTTTATCAGCCTGTAGCTTCAGATATCCGGAAGATAGTTGCAATTTACAGGATGTCAATAAACCTCGAACGGATAGGCGATGTAGTTATCAACATTCTCCATTCGGTTGAAAATATAAAGGATGCTCAGGAATATAAAGCAATGTCTGAGGTGATTTCAGGAATGCTTATGTCAGGAACTGTAATGGTCGAAAAATCATTACTTTCGTTCATAAATGATGACAGTGAATATGCAATATGGACCATTAAGAACGATGAAGTAATTGATGAAATGAACCATAAGCTACTGTTAAACAGTATATCAAAAGTTAATATCAGTGAGAAAACAAGAGAAATGCTTCTCAGTTATCTTGATCTTAAAAACATTATCACAAATATTGAAAGAATTGCCGATCATGCAACAAATATCGCAGAAGCCTCAATTTATTCACTCAAGGGTACTGACATCAGGCATCCAGGGCTTGATTCAAACACAATAATAAATAATGAGAATAAATCTTTTCAGAAATGATTATACGGAATAAGTTCAGAAACAACCTGTTTTTATACTACTCATCAATATTTGTACTGTTTACATTATTGATTTTGACCTATTTCTATAAGAAAGAAAAGGATTTCAGGATTTCAACACTGAATGACGAATTATATAACATTACAAAGATTGTAGATAATTATATAAAAGCCAATTCAATATATGAAAATAACAACTGGAACCTTACCGACTCAATAACAAAACTGTTACCGCATGATAATCTTCGTATTACTATAGTCAGTCCTTCCGGAGATGTTTTGTATGACAGCTCTATCAGCGACTGGAAGAGTATTGAGAATCATAAAAACCGGCCTGAGATTCATGAATCGCTTTATTCTGATTTTGGAACAATCATAAGAAAATCTGAAACAACGGGTGAAGAATACTATTATTATGCAAAATATTATAATGTTTACTACATAAGAGCCGCAGTAGTTTACGATATAAAAGTCATAGATTTTCTGGCAGCTAGGAAATATTTTATTATTTATATATCTCTTTCATTCATTGCAATATGGCTGATTCTGCTGGCAGTAACCAATAAATTCGGAAAATCGATCACCAAACTCAAGGATTTTGCCATAAGGGTTTCAAATAATGAACCGCTGGAAGCCGACTCTCATTTTCCGAAAAATGAGCTAGGTATTATCGGTGAAGAAATCATCGGGATATATAATAAAATGCTTAAGACTCAGAATGACCTTGCTAATGAAAAGGAGAAGCTCTTCAGTCATCTTAGTGCACTAAATGAAGGTATTGCCTTTTTTTCGGCAGACAAAACAAAGATTCTTTCAAACAACCACTTCATTCAGTTCATGAATATGATCTCAGGTGAACTGACAATTTCATCAACTAATTTTTTCAAGATAAGAGAATTTCAGCCGGTCTTCGAATTTGTTGAAAAACAATCATTGATTGAGATGACATCACCGGAAACACCAAAGATGGAATACCAGATTGGAAAGAATGGCAAGTTTTTTAAAGTTCAATGCGTTATATTTCACGATAACAGCTTTGAGGTAATTCTTAGTGATGTTACTGTTTCCATAACCGAACAGATGATTAAGCAGGAGATGACATCAAACATTGCTCATGAATTAAAAACACCTGTTGCCTCAGTTAAGGGTTATATCGAGACACTTATGAACGAACCGGGCATGGAGCACGATAAACAGAGATATTTTCTTGAAAAAGCTTTGGCTCAGAGTGACAGACTCACGAGACTTATTAATGATATAGTTGTCATAAATAAAAT
>Ga0116171_10001047_pt1 | contig 28546 bp, 38 predicted proteins | sample AD_JPNHW2_MetaG_FD_89798 | JGI IMG/M metagenome (GOLD analysis project Ga0116171, IMG submission 89798) | Active sludge microbial communities of municipal wastewater-treating anaerobic digesters from Japan - AD_JPNHW2_MetaG | ecosystem: Engineered > Bioreactor > Anaerobic > Digestate | place...
AGGACGTTCTGCCAGACGCAGGCGTTACGCCAGGCTTTACGTATAAGCTCTTCGTTTTCGGAGTCGCCGATAGCGAAGCCCATAACAGCGTCGTTGAAAGCATCTGTAACGACGTAAATATATTTACGTTTCCAGAAGTTACGCTGTAGGTGGTTGTCGGCGTTAATTTTTTGGGACTGGAAGTATAGTTCTGCCGGAGTACCGTCTCCAACCCAGAGGTAATTAGGTTTAGAGGGGCGAGAGCGTTTGACAACGAGGTCGAAGTTATTGCGCCATTGGTCAACACCTTCGCGGAGCGATTGGATTTCGTTGTGTGGAATATGATTAAGTATTGTGCGCGGGGCAACAGGTTTTAAACCAGCTTTATCAGCTATATTATTATAAGCCGCAGTTGTCTGGGTAGCGTTATATTGATTAGGTTTAGCATAGATTGATACTATAATATCTTTTGCATCAGGGGTAACTTTTAATGCGTTAGAGTTGGCAATATTTCTATGAATAATGCAGGAGGCCCCCAAATTGATGTATTGATGAAGTTTTTTGACGAGTCTTTGTTCAGAAGCAGGGAGTTTAATGCCAAACTGTTTGATGTGGCTGATAACAGCCTGATAGAACATAGATTTAGACTGGAAGCCGATAGAGTTGATGGCAGCTTTAGACTTATATTGCTTAAGCAGATTAAGATATTTAAGGGCGTGCTTATATTCTATTTTTTGGTAGTCTGAGAGGTATAGGTTTTGTTCGGTTTTATAGGCGTTGATAAAATCATTGTCTTCATTGGCGAGAGTAAGCAGGTTGGTAATGGCGAGGTTGCGGGCAAAGGTATAAGGGTCAGTACCGGCGCAGAGCTTATGTTGAACGAGTATCTGGTATTTTTCTTTTAATGAATCGTAACATATATATATGCAGCCGTTATCTTTGATATGCTGCCAAGATTGTAATTCGCTATTTCTATTACCGGATAAAGCCCTCTTAATATAATTATAGCTTACGCCACAATCCACGATGTCGTCAGCAGAAAGATATAATATGTTGTTAATGAGTTTCACGCTTTGTGAATTATTGATTATAAGTAATGGATTGTTTCGGGTAATTTGTTGTTGGAGAATACCTTATAATTGCAGAGGTGGTCAACGGCTTTGTATTTAGCTGTTCTTTCTTCAGGTGTAAGGTTTTTACAGTCGGGGCAAAAGGAGGCGTGGTTATCAGCGGAGTCGAAGAAAGAGCCACAGATTTGGCAGATAAGAGTTGGTGTGTTGGATAATATTGTGGGTTGATGGTCTTGTATATCGGATTGTTGTATTGCTATAGTCGAAGGGTTTAAGTAGGATTTGTTTCGTCTTTTTGATTTTTCATATCTGCATTTTTCGGAGCATACTAAGGCTTGTTGATAACGGGAAAAGAAAGTATCGCCACAAATAAAACACTTTTTTTCTTGTTTTGGGGGTTTATGATATTTTATCTGACATTCTATAGAGCAATAAATTTTTTTTGAATGAGCTGTTTCAAATTGTTTTCCACAACTTTTGCAAGTTACCTTGCGATATGTTTTGTATTTATTTTTTGATTTGTTAGATTGAATAAGGTTAGCCTTGTAAGCACATTTTTGAGAGCAATATTTGATATGTTTTTTATCGGAAAAAAATTCTTTGTTGCATATAGGGCAGGTAGTAGTTGCTCTATTTGTAACATTATCATCAACCGAAGAGGAAACAGATGGTTGAGAAGAAAGACTAGTTATTTGGTTTTTGAGATCGGCAACCTGAAGCTCGTAATCTTTTAGCTTGAGTGATTGTTCTTCTATTTTATTAGTTAGAAAGGATATTAAGTCTGAATAGTTTTTAAGTATAGACATATTAGTTGAATTTTGTTTACCACTAAAAGGCACTGAGGAATTTTTATGGTTAAGTTGCAGATGTTCGGCACGTGTAATAAGATTCCAGTTAGATGTGTCGCAGTTAAGGGTGTCGCCATTGATGGAGCGGAGTATGTTGTTTTTTGGGATAGGTCCGTTTGCCTGTTCCCAGTTGTATCTGTGTAATAGTTCCCATTTGCCAAGGTCAATTCTGATGTATTTATATGGTGTACCAGATTTGTCGGTTCTTTGAGTAATGCAGCCGTTGTATTTGGTATTATGAGGCAAGTGCCCTTTTTTGAATTGAGTTACAACTCCGCCAATAGATAAGCCTTTGGTTCCTTTGTTCCAGGGGTAATGCCTTCTGTGAATTGTCCTTTGTTGTTGCGGAAACTCATAATTAATTGTTAGAGTGGTTGTATAATTTATTAATGCTATCGGCTTTGGGTTTAAGGTGTCGGAGAGGCTTATAATTTAGTAGGTGGTGAAGGCTTTTGATGTGTATATTATTAAGTGTATTAATAGAATCAAGTCTTTTTATCTCTGCACGGTAAAAATCTTTTAATATCGTAGTTATTGCGAGGTTTTTTTCAGAAATAGTTAGTTTTTCACGCAAATTTATACACCATATTAAAAGTACAAGAATTATTATTGTGTTATGAATTTTCATATACCAAATATGTGTATATATTTTACGTAATCTCTGTATTATTATATTGTTTCTGTTCATATATAAAGGCTGTTTTTTATAAAATGTTTAATAATGTTTTATTGTTTAGAGAATTTTTCTCTAATAATTTAGCGAAAAATGTTAAAGTCTTAATATTTTTGATTTTTACGACATTAGAGGAAAACATTGGACTGTCGTAAAGGCATTCGGGGTTTGTATTCCAGAGGGCGTCAGCAATATCTTTTTTTTCGGCATTTACAATTGCGCTTATATTGTCAATGAGCATAGCCTGAAGCCTTGAGTCAAGCTGCCTGTATTTTTTAACTGTTGGCGGAGTGAAAGTAATTGTTGGCATATATATAAGGTATTATAAGTTGTTGTTTTTATCTAAAATTGTTATAAAGGTTAATCATTACTTCTTTCTCTATATAAGTTTTATTGTGCTTTTTAATTGTTTTAATCAAATCCTTTGATAACATTGTATCAAAACGAGATTTTGTTATTTTCAAAATATCACAAACCTCTCTTACTGTGTAATACAATTTAGTAAATTCTATGACGGGTTTTAAAGGCAACTCGTCATCAGCAGTTTTGATAGAATCTGGATATGGTTCAATAGTATAAGGAATGTGTAATTTAGATAAAAAATCAGGCATTTCACTGGTTCCTACAAGATGAGAACATTTTATACCAAGTTTACCAGAATGCTCATAATAAATTTTATCTTCTTCTTCTTTAGATAAGTCGTTTTTAATTAAAACAGGCGGATAAAATTTGATTAAATAATTTGTTGTATTCATATATATAAGGTATTAGTTGTTAATATTTGCTTTAAATGTATTTCTGTGCAAAATGTATTGAGAGACAAAATCAAGTATTTGTTGGTTTGTACGGGAGCCGTTTAGGACGCATTTAATGTAGTTTTTAGAGTAATTCATTCCCTGGCAAATCATAATGTTATAGAGTAAATTTAGTTCGCCTAAGTATAATTGGTCTCCGAGAGCCTTGTTATCAGGGTAAAAGTAAGTATATTTCTTTGCCATTAAAAAAAAAGATGTAATTTTGTCATTAATTCGGCTGCAAATGTAAAACTATTTCTACAACTATGTATGAAAAAACATAAAAATTTTCAACAAATAGTTATATTTTTTTTATTAACATATATTATTAATTGATTATGAATAAATTATATAAAATTAATATTGGAAAAAAAATAAAAGAAATTGCAGAATTAAAAAATTTTTCTGTTAAAGTATTATCACAAAAGTTGAATTTAACACAACAGGCAGTTTATGATTTATATAATAAAGAAAGCCCTAAAACAGATATTTTAATTGAAGTTGCAAATGCTTTAAACGTACCTATTAGTATCTTTTTTGATGACATTATTCCTAAAGATTTACCGAATGATATTTATATTGACAAGCCTCCAGAGTGTCCACGGTGCAAGGATAAAGACAAGATAATATCGTTGCTGGAGGAGAACCTGAAGCTATTAAGAGAGAAGTATGAGCCAGTGCCAGAACCAGAAATAAAAATAAACAAAAAAGTTAAGAGGTCTGACGAGCAGGACTTGAAAAAGACGCAGTTGTAACCTGCGTAATAATAATAATGTCAAAGAACTGAATAATAAATTATAATTAATTATATAAAAAAATGAAAATAAAATTTGCAGACAATATTAGTATTCCTAAAGATAAGATGGAAGAGGAGATATTGCTTAAATTATATGAAAATAATATTATGCTATCCATGATGAATAGAATATTAACATATCAATTATCAAAATCAGAAGGTGGTAATGAGGAGGCATATAAGATAATGTATGAAAAGTTTATGAAGTCATCTATTGATGAATTCATAGTAAAGAATGCTGAATTTAAGATAATTAATGAAGATTAGTATTTTGTATCTTCATAAATATATACAAACAAAGCATTTTTTGATTTATCTTTAAATAAGCCAGTATTAATACTTACAGATAAGCCCATATCAATAGCATTGTTTCTTAATTCATTAAGCTCGGTAATTTTTTCTTTAATTTTGTTGCTAATTTCAGATTTTTCAATTGATTTTTCCATAATAAAATTAAAATAGGATTTATAATTTGTGTATTATTTCGCCGGAAATTTTAAGTGCCGGGTTATAGAAGTGAGTAGGAATAAAGCAAGCTGAATTGTCTTCGATGCGAGTCCGAAAGACCTCAATGTTGTGAAGGATAGAATTATGGTTATTATCGGTTAGGGACTGAGTACGAGAAATAAGGGCGGTGTAATCAGTGCCTTCCCATTGAGCGAGGCAATAATTAATTCTATCAATAAGGTCGAGATGAGTGAGGGCTTGGCTTTGGAATTGGGAATTATCAGCAGAGAGGGCAAGCGACTCTGTAAGGATATGTAAACGGAAGTCTAAATCAGCCTGTTGAGTTTTTTTGCCAATATTGTGCCATACAATAGGTAGGAACTCTATAAAAACGGCGGGGAAAGCAAAGACGTTAGACTGCTGGAGGTATTCGGTGTTATTGTTCCACAGGTCAAAATGCTTGATAGCATCAGATGGGTTGTAATAGTCGTCATCATTTTTGATAGTTTTGAGGCGGGTTATAAGGTCTAAAAAGAATTGTTTACGCATAAGTTGATTTTATTTAAAGAATTTGTCAATTTGCAGGTTAAAAACTTTAATAATATTATTGTTAAGAATTTGAGAGTTTCCGATAAATTGGCGTTGAGGCATTTCGGTATTAACAATAACCTGTTTAGAAAGAGCGGCGGCTTTGAATTTAGGATTGCCTGTTGCGTAGAATTTATACCAGAAATATTTCTTCATTTTTTTAGAAACAGGTATGTTAGCATTAATAGTTCCACCTTCATTGTGAATTTTAGCATAAGGGATGTCGGTACCGATAGTGATAGTTTTTTTATCAATATAAATAGTGTGTATTGAGCCCATCAGGATAGTAGCATCTTGTAATATTTTTTTACCTTTAGAGCGATCAGTCTCTTGTTTACGAGGTATCCAGGGGGTAAAAGCCGTATCAGTGAAACCTTGATTTTCGAATGACTCAGTAAAATGGTTAAGAGCTTCCTGTTCAACAATTTTATGAGCATTATCAAGGAGGTTGCGATAGAAACTTAATACATCAGAGGGATGTTTGCCGAGCCAGTTAATTTTTAATCCCATATTTTAACTGATAATCAAATAATTAAAAAATAAATTTGGAAAATGATATTAAAATATATTATCTTTGCAGTCTGAATTTAAAAAAAAGTGACCTCTGTTATAGATTATGCGAGTTATTCGCCTAAGGACTATAAAAAAGTCACTTTTTTTTATGTACAAGTAAACCAGCCCTCTTGTGTTTATCTATTGTTTCAAAATCTTTATCATTATTAATATTAAGATTATACCAGGAAGTAATATTTGAGTTCATTTTATTATTCAGGTTACAGATAACAAACATAGGCATACCTTTATAATATTTAATATATTTATATACATAATCAGGTTTAGGACCTTCCTGGCTTAAAAATACTTCGTCTGGATTAGCAAGAATATCTGGAATCATATTAATAAGGTTATATCTTGGAATGTCTCCTTGTTTAGTGAGGTGGTTTTTGAAAGTTTTTTTGTTAATAATTATAGGTCTTCCGTTATAGTCTTTGATAATAGCGTTTTTATCATCTATTTTTTCAAGTTTCTCCCACCATTTAAGAGCGTCAGCGGGGTTTGACTCAATAATATCTGGGTTTATTCTGGCATTGTCTTTAATATCTTTATATTTTGGCAATCCATTATCTTTAATACCGAACTTAGCCTCGTTAAGTGAATCTGCATATTTTTTATTAAGCTCAAATATATCTTTAAGAATAGCTCTGTTTTTATCAAAGCCGGTTTTTTGCATTCTGTTCCATTCGTTATCTCCTTTATTATTAATAATAGTTTCTTTAAGAGCGTTTTCTGCGTCGTTTTTGTTAGAGATAGATGAATCGGGAGGCAAATCGGCAAGAGGCTTAATGTAGCATCGACAACCCCAACCGTTGGGTGGCCATATAGAGGTGAAAGCGGAGTCGTCGGCTTTGAAAACAAGGTTGTTAAGTTTTTCGTGAGCTTCTCGGACACGGGAATCGCCTTGAGTTTTGTATTGCCAATAAGGGTAAAGGTCTTTTTTATCGAGGTACTTATGATAATTAGCAGCCTGTTGAGAAGTACGGTAAGCGAGATTATATTCGGTACGGAGGTTGTTTATATCTGTAATCTCTCCAATTTCAGCGGAAACTTTATTTTTGAAGTCGTTGAAAGTTTTGCAACCTGGTAGCAATCTATTTGTAGCCGCAACTTTATCTAAAGACTTTTCAACTGAGAAAGCAAAGAGGTTAGCTTCCATTAAAGAAATGGTAAGCCAGTCGGAGCTTTTGTAGTCAATATTAACATCTTTAGGGTTTCTATAGTCAAGGGTAAGAGTTTTGTCGCCTTTCCATCCTGCAATAAGAGCGTCAATAAGAATATCACTATATGTTTTAAAGTATTCCCATGAGAATTGTGCATCCTGATTGTCCCAGACAAATTTCAGAAGTTTGTCCTGTAACTTATCTAATGGTAAAGAAGCAAGGACGATATAATCATCTGAAAGAGCCGAGCTACAGGAACAGGAATGATGTATAATATGTTCGTCAGTCACTTTTTTTTTTTAAGACTAAGGTTGTTAGCAGGTATTTGAGTTTGTTTTATTCCTGTTATAGGGATGTTATATTTTTCGGCGAAATACTTAGGGTCAATATCATAGTTTTGAAGTAAAACATTTTCAACCTGAGCCATTTCGGCTTGCGTAAATTCATAAGTATCGTCCCAGCTGAAAGAATAACCAGCGACAGGGAAGTTATGCTTAATAAGGAAAGGAAACAACTGGTCGTTAACTACGTCTTTAATCCAGTCGCTATCAGCGAACAATATATTGTCAGCGACACGTTCGTGGACCTGAGCCTGAGACAGAGAAGAGCCGTCATCCATAGTCATAGTCTGTCCGAGAATTGCTTTAGACATTTCAGAGTTAGCTCTAATAACACGCTGGTCGTACACACGGAAAGCATCACCTCTTGTAGATTCAATTAATTGAATAGTTGTGCCGTCAGGAAACAGACCCCATGGAGCAGTGCCCATTTGTTCCATCATATTTTCAATTTTAATATGCTCTTTAGGGTCTCTTGATTGAGTAGTAGCGACCCGAATAGGCATACCGAAAATTTCGCCGAACTGGTCCCAGAAAAGCAACTGATTTTTTTTAGCAATTGCCTGAGGAGCTATTTTAAGGAGCAGACCAAGATCATTATTATAAGATACAGGTATAGACCAATCAGAGAAAGGTGGTATTGTGTAGTCTATACCTTTTTTGGGTTCGTCAGAAGTTTCTCTAAGCAGAACAGAATATTCGGGGCATACGTGCTGTCTTGGTACCAGAGTAAGTTTTTTGAACGAAATAACAGGCTCTGTAATGATATCATCAAACTGTATTAAAGAATGTCCATAGAATGCAGAATCAAGAGAAAGCGAAATAAATTGTTTGAACCAAAGGTTTTTGAATAATTTAGTAAGCTCAGTATTTTCTTTATTGTCTTTAGAGCCAACGATTTTAAAATTTTTAGACATTACGGCGAGCTTTCTGTTTTGAATAGCACCGGTAAGGTGCAGGTCAATCATAACATCGTCATAAATGCTTAACAAATCGTATCGTTTAGGGTTTTCTATTGACAAAGCTAATTGCCAGGCTTGTCTCCATCGGCGTATATCTTTCTGTGTGAGCTGAAGAGTTTGCATTTTAAGATCTGCAACGAGCTTATATGCAGCCTGACTATTCATATTCCTGGCAAGTGTAGCAGGAATGTAAGTATTTTTGTTATTATTTGCGTATTTGTCGTTGATGGTAGTCATATTAATATTAATAAGAATAAGGAATTATATCAGCTTGAAAATAAGGATCAATATTGTTGGTTAATTCAATGAGTTGAATATGTGTCACTCCATCAGGGGTGCAAGTTAAGCCTTGTTCTCCGGGCAGCCAGTTGCGATGATGTTGAACAAGGAGGTCAAAAAAATTAATATAATGGCGGAAATGAGCGTTGTTAAATAACTTTAAAGCTATATCTTTTCTTACCCATGAAAAATGATGCATAGTAATAGCACCATAAAAGATAATAGTTTTGCCTGGTGATAATTTTCTTGCAGGGTCACAAAGAACAGGCCATTCTTGTAAATTGAACCGACGTTGGTCTAATTTATAAATGAAAGGGACATAATAATCTTCCTGGAATGCGAATCTGTGGTTTTGGTCGTGGTAATAAGTGTACATCCGAGTAGCAGAAGAATCAAAATTAAACAAAGTCATAATTTGTTTTGCTTTTTCCATTTCATAAAGTTGATAAAACTCGTCAGTGTCGGCAAGGATAAAATGCGAGCAATTGTTAGCTTTGCATAATTCAATACCGATATTAAACTTATCAGTTTTGTTTTTGATAATATCATTTTTAATGTCAGGAGAAAACAAATAAAAATCATCTATAAAATTTTGAGATTTAAGTTTTGAGAGATAAGGCTCTAAGGGGGTTTTAAGAGAATTGTCAAAAAAGGAAATATTCTGATAAATGACGCATACATAATCAACAAGAGGTTTATGATGCAGAATGTTAGGAAGTAACATTTCAGCGTTGTCAAAAAGATTGTATATATATCCGAGCTTCATATATTAAGTGAATTTTTATATTTAATTTAAAGCGATTAGGCAAAAGATTTTTAGTTAGTGGTATCTATATATTAAAAATTAGAGATATTTAAAATAAAAAGAGTTTAAACAGTATTTAAAAGGGGGTAATGGGTATTGTTGTTTGTTTACATTTACCATTGGTAAGAAGTTTTAGTTTGCGAGCTGAATTTAATAGGGTTGCCGGAGTCGTCTGCGTCTTTATAGGGAAGTCCAGGATTAATAAGTCCTTTGTTGACTTTATCCAACCATTTGATAGTTTCGTCATATCTAAGCTGACGAGTTTCCATTCCCAGCCTTGCCGGAAGTGAGGCTGAAAGATGATAAAGAACTATATCAATCATTTTGATAATAATAACAGGGTTTCTATCGTCTCCAGCCTCATCAAAAATAGAATCCACATCATACCTGTTGCGGAGATATCCGGATATTTCTTCCTGTGCTGCAGCTTCGGCTTTAGCTCTTATGTCTGTGTCAGCCTTTTGAATGACAGCAAGGTCGTCATCGTTAATAAGTGTTTTATAATCGTTGTCAGTTAAAAACATATTTTGATTAATTAATGATTACCACATATTTTTATATTTTCTTTTACCAAGTATAGGCTGGAAAGCCTGAGTTCTGCCATATTTGTTGAGCAGCCATATAGCGCCTTCATCGGCGTCAGGACCGTCATCTGGTGTAGCAGAACCTTTTTCAAAAGAAAGAGTTTGATCAATCCCTGTTTTCATATCAGAATTCTTTTTTTCCTGTTCGCTATAAGAGACAAGACCTCGCTCCCAGAGAGGAGCAATAGCCTGGATACGAGAAAACTTATCAGGTTTTTGTCTCTTGTCGCCTCTGATAGGTAATATATATCCTCTTAGCTTGCCTTCATTATCAAAATCCTCAAAAAACATATCCTGAAGGAAAACATCCTCCATATAATAATCAACAATAACATTATCTGGCAGGGATTGATGGAAGTCGTAGAGCCATTTAACAGCTTCAGGTATTGAGCATTGTCTTACAAAAGCTTTAATACAATGCAGATTAATACCAGTTTTAGCCCATATTTTGATAGCTTTGAAGTCGTTAGAAGTTTTAGGTTTATATGAAGGGTCAAAATAAGCAATAATTTTATCGTATTTATGAAGTGGTAAGGTTTTTTCCCATTTTATCCAGTTTTCTTTGAATACCAATCCTTCAATAATGGGATTGTGAAAAAATTCCCGCTGTGTGGCGTAGTATCCCATAGTTTCAAAGCGTTGCCGGAGCTGTTTTAAGGTGTAATTTTGATGCCAGGCAGGGACATCGTTAACAACAGCATATATTTTTGAATGCCAGATATATGGATTTTTAGGCTTTCCTTCTTCAGTATCTCCGACTATGTTAGCAAGAATAGATTTACGATGAATACGATTACCTACCATAACAAAACGCCCTTCTTTAATAGATATAGCCCCCATAAGAGAGGAGTTAATCCATTTAACAGTTTTAGAGACGCGGGAGGGGTTGAGAACTATTTCGTCATCATCTATATCATCAATAACACAATAGTTAGGGCGTTTTTCACGGTTACGAATACCTCTGGGAGATTGCCCTCTGCCAATTGCAATAAATTCAATACCGTCGAGCGAGATAAACGAACCGTCCTGCCAGTTACCATAATTAAACTGAATGCCAAAGTCGTTAATATAGCGTTGATTATTTTGCATTTCGGCCTGTAAATCTGCGAGCTGATTGCAAGCGTCTGTTTCATTTTTCCCAACAAGTACCATTCCCGTGAGCTGATTGTCAATTTTAAGCCAAAGCGGGATAATAATGTCTGCGTGGACAGATTTGGCGTGTTCGCGAGGCCATTCAAGGACAGCAAAAATATTAGGGTCGGAGGCTATTTTGTTGGCTGCTTTAATATGAAAATCGGCACAAGGCGCTTTTGCATAATGAGGAAAGTAATAATCAACAAAAAAATTATAATCCCGTTTTGCGCGGTTGATACGTTTTTGTTTTTCAGCAGGCGTTTCTGAATAAGGAATTGCGGTAGCCTCTTGTATAGTTTTACAAAAAGCCTGCCATTGTTTATATGCTCTTAGCTCTTGCGACTGACTCATTTTTTAGATAATTTGTTAGAAACATAAATATCCTGCAAGCGATTTATAGTTTTAATCAAATCAAGGTTTACAGCGGGGTCAACATCAATCCGGGAGTTAAGAAAAGAGATAAAACCTCTAAAGGTTTCCATATCGTTAATTACTGTATTACCTTTTTCAAGGGAAGTGATAGTTTTTGCTATTTTAGAAAGCCTGTCTGAAAGATTGTTAAAAGCGTTAGGGTCGTCTTTATTATCAAGAGCCTGGTCTAAAAGGTTACTGATAGACTGTAAAGCTTTGTTAATAAGTTCGGCTTTTGAGATAGTTTTTGCTGCCCTGCGTTCTTTCCATTTATCCTTATCAATCCATTTGCCAAGAGTTACAGGGGTAATTCCAACTCTTTCGCAAATGTTTTTTTGCAGCTCTCCATTCATATAAAGAATAAAGGCGAACTCTTTTTTTTCTGTGTTAATAGCACGACCCATTATTGCAAAATAAAATAAAACGGCTGCAAATATCATATTAAAAAGAGGTAAAATAAAAATAAGAAAACAATAACTTTAAAATTATTAATATTTATATGTAATTATTTAATAGTTATTATAATATAATTTGTTTAAAGGGTATTTTTTGTATTTTCTTTGCAGAAATTTTCATAGAACAAATGCCATATACTTTTATACTTTCTGACGATTCGCTTAATTCATTTGGATTCAGAGTTAAAACCGAAGGAATTGATACTACCCAATTTGAAAGAAATCCAATAATGTTGTGGATGCATAGGAGAGCGGGTAAATATGACGATAGTAACATATTACCAATAGGAAGATGGGAAAACATAAGAAAAGAAAATAATCAATTGTTGGCTGATGCTGTATTTGACGAAAAGGACGAGTTTGCAAAAAAAATAAAAGATAAGGTAGAGGCAGGAATATTAAAAATGGCAAGTCTGGGATTTGAACCTTTAGAGACATCGACAGAGACAGAAAATTTATTACAGGGACAAACAAAGCCAACAGTAACTAAAGCTAAAGTAATAGAAGCAAGTATAGTAGATATAGGAGGTAATGATAACGCCTTAAAACTATATAATTCGCAAGGGCAAATAATAAATTTAGCTCTTGATACGACAATACTACCGGATATAATTAATAAACCAAATAATAACAAAGCAAAAATGAAAAACATTGCAATTAAATTAAAATTGGCTGAAACAGCCAATGAAGGCGATATACTAATCGCAATAGAAAAATTAATAAGCGACGTAAGCGAATTGTCAAAAAAGAATGAAAGTTTAGCTGCTGAAGCAGAAAGTGCAAAAAATATAAAAGCAGAAACATTAGTTCTTGCAGCGATTGAAGCAAAAAAAATCTCGGCAGACAAAAAAGAAACGTTTGTAAAAATGGCAAAGGCGGATTTTGATGCTGCAAAACAAGTTATTGAATCAATGCCAGGAATTGTAAAGCCAACGGACATTTTATCCAAAACAAGCGCAACAGGGACAGAAAAAAAGAAATTAACAGAGCTTACAATTGAAGAAATTGAAATGCTAAAAAAAGAAGATTTGGAAAGCTATAAAAAGCTTTATAAAGCAGAATACGGAATAGATTACAAAGCCTAATTAAATACCGTTTAAATAATATTTAAAATTAATTAACCATCAATATATTTTTAAAAATGAAAAAAGCAATATTATTATTAATTGTAACAGTGAGTTTATTAGTCACTAATTTAGAAGCAGGGACATTTTATTTGCAGGACAAATTTAATGTTGATAAAGTTTTTGTGCAGGAAAGTACAAATATATCTTTGTATAACTGTTCAATAAAAGGAGATGCAGAATTGCCACAAAACCCCGAAGTAAATAAGTTATATTGGTTTGTAAAAAACACTAAAGCTTATGTTTATGATCCAAACTTTGAAAAGTCAAAGCCTCAATATGCAGGTATAGGGTTCGGTTTTATGATGATATTTATGTCAATGGCAAGCTTATTAAAAGAACTATGGACAGGAGAGATAATCAAGAAGTTCAGGCATACGGGGGAGTTTTTAAGCCGAATACCTTCCAGGAATGAATTTGTCAATAATAATACAATACATTTAGTTGATATTGGAGCAGACCCCGAAGTATTAATCAATAATACAACCTATCCTATAGAAATAAATTTCAGGGAAGATGAAGATGTTCCTATTGGGTTGGACAAATTTGACACAACCAATACAGCGGTTTCAGATGATGAATTGTATGCTCTGCCTTATGATAAAAAAGGTTCTGTGGCGGATAATCATAGAGAGGTGTTAGAAGAAAAAACAGCAGATAAAGCTGCTCATAGTCTTGCACCTAATATAAATGCTACATCTACCCCAATAGTTATGACTACCGGCGCCAGCAATGGTGAGTTATATCCAAGAAAAAGGCTGACTACCGCTGATATAATTATGGCTAAACGAAAACTTGACGATTTGAATGTTCCAAAAAAAGATAGAATATTGGTTTTATGTAATGAACATATACAGGATTTATTGCTTATTGATGAAAGCTTTGAAAGGCAGTATAAAGACATTAAAGAAGGCGTTATTTTAAAAATGTATGGGTTTGATATATATGAATACAATAATTGTCCGAAATATGTTGATGTAAATAATGTTTTGACTAAAAAAGCATTTGGCGCTGCAACAGACCCTGAGAATGATCAGGCAGCCAGTTTCTTTTTCTATGCTCAGAGAGCTGTTCAGGCAAGAGGTTCGGTTGATATGTATTACTCAGACTCAAAGACAGATCCTGCAAACCGTCGTTCTGTAGTTGGTTTTAGACTATATCATATTTGTCTGCCAAAAAAGACAGAAGGCTTTGGTGCAATTGTATCTTCTGTTTATACTTATTGATTAGTTGTTTATACTCGCGAAGGTCAAGCCTGGGGTTCGACTCCCCAGGGCGAGACAAAAAAAATATATATGAGAAATGAGGGACAATATATTATCAATCATTACGGGCAACCTTGCATACATTGGCGGGATAATATTGGGAGCAATAAACGTCAGAAGTGTTGCTGAAGCGCTTTTTCTTGCTTTTATTGCGGGAGTGGGCGGAATACTGGGCAAAGAGTTTATATTTTACTTAAAAAGAAAAATTTGCAAAAGATAATGCACACGTTTTCAGAAACATCAAAACAAAGACTTGCAACCTGTCATAAAGATCTGCAAACGCTTTTCAATGAAGTGGTCAGAGATTTTGATTGCGCTGTGATATGCGGATACAGGGGACAAAAAGAGCAGGATGAGGCTTATAAAAAAGGGACAAGCAAACTTAAATGGCCAAGAAGCAAACATAACATTACCCCCTCTGAAGCTATAGACGTAATGCCTTATCCGATAGACTGGAAAGATATTGAAAAGATAAAGCTATTTGGAGCTTATGTTAAGAGCAAAGCCAGAGAGCTAAAAAAGGTGGGTAAAATGGAAAATAGAATAGAATGGGGCGGAGACTGGAAAGGTTTCAAAGATTTTCCACATTTTGAAATAATATAAAAAAAATATAAATGAAATTAACACTTATAATATTAACAATAATAATGACACTTGCATTATATGCAATCGCAACAGATGAAGGAAAGACGGTTAAAGTAACTACCGAACAGGTTGACAGCATATCTACACAGGTAATAGATAATAATACAATACCTGAAGGCGAGAGTGACTGGGGTTGGATAGCAACCATAGCTGTATTAATACTTGAGACAATAGCACGTGTGTATCCAACAAAACGAAACATAAGTATAATAAGCCTTGTAGTAAGGCTAATTAATATAATTATACCAAATCTGAAAAAGAAACAAAAATCGCAGGATAAGCGACGGTTTGAAAATTAAAAAACAGCGTGGTGGAGCAGAGGTAGCTCGCAAGGTTCATGCCCTTGAGGTCGTAGGTTCAAATCCTGCCCACGCAACAAGAAATAATATGAAAAAATATTCGCATATAGAACTGATAGAAAAGGCAAGATATTGTTTTAAGTTGACAGAAGCAGATATAGTATATGCAACAGAAGATGGTTATTGTTTTCTACATAAAAATTATGCAGATAATCATAACAGGACAATTAAAGGCAAAGTTATAAAATTCAATAAAAACCAAATAATTAAAATAAAATGAGCATACCTGATATAAAATTAACAAAAGCATCAGGCTTGGGGAGGCGAGATCCAAGCGAAGACCATATTTCTGGTTTAATATTGCAGGGAGTCCCTACTGATGATATTGCTTTAGGCGATATTGTTACTCTGCAATCAAAAGCAGATGCTGAAAATTATGGAATAGACCAGGATTATGATGATGATAACAAAGTATTGGTATATCATCATATAGAAAGGTTTTTTTATAGAAATCCATCAGCAACCTTATATTTAATGTTGGTAGCAACAACTATAACGCTAACTGATATGTGTGATAAAGAAAAAGAATATGTTAAGAAGCTTCTTGTAGAACAAGGAGGCAAAATAAGACAAATTGGAGTTGGGCTAAACACAGAAGGAAGTTTTGGAGATGTGTTGACGGCAGTAATAAAAGCCCAGGCATTAGCAGAAGAAGAATTTATACAACACAGACCTGTTAATATATTAATAGAAGGCAGAAATTTCAATACCACTGCTACCCTTGCTACAAATTTACGAACATTATTATCGCCACAAGTGGCGGTTGTTATAGGAGCGGATTGGGATATTTCAAATAAAGTCTATCTAAGCGGTTATGATGAGATTAAACCTTATTTAACTTATGCTGCAATAGGTGATATGTTGGGGTGTATAAGCGCTGCAAAAGTAAATGAATGTATTGGATGGGTTGGAAAATTCCCATTAACAAATGCTTCTCTTGGTTATTTTATTAATGCAGGAATAAGTAATGGTTCAAAAATAAGCTCAATAAGCGACACAGACCAAAATACATTACACGAAAAAGGATATATTTTTGTAAAAAATTATACAGGGAAAACTGGATATTGGTTTCAGAGTAGTCCCACTTGTGCGGCTCAGTCAGCAGACGAAGCGTATATTGAAAATGCAAGAACATTAAATAAAGCTGCAAGAATTATCAGAGCAGCCTTATTAGATGACCTTAACAGCCCGATACCCTTAACAGAAGAAGGAAAAATAACACCTACTATGATAGGATATTTTGAAGGAAAATGTACAGCGGCTTTGGAAAATATGGTTAGTGATGAGGAAATATCAGCAGCGTCAGTTTATATTAATCCTGATAAAGTTTTTTTTGAAGAAGGTGAAAAATTAGATATAGTCTTCAAAATAATACCAATAGGTGTTGCAAGAATGATAGAAGGGGTAATTAGTTTAACATTAACATTATAAATAGAAACAAATGGGAAAAACATTAATTAATGGAGTAGCTTATAGTTGGTCTGGTATTAATATGAATATTCTTGGGACCGACATAAAAGGCTTTACAGAAATCAATTATTCTGAAAAACAAGATAAAGTTAATAATTATGGAGCGGGGGTCGAGCCAGTTAGCAGGGGATATGGCAGAAAAGAATATTCAGCAAGCATAACGCTTGAAATGAAAGAAGTAAGACGAATACAATCTGCTATGCCTCCAGGAAAAAGCTTGCTGGACATACCTGCGTTTCCAATTGCTGTATCATATCTTAATGGCAATAAGGTTATTACAGATATAATACATAAAGCAGAATTTACAAATAACGTTGTTGAGACAAAACAAGGTGACTCTAATATTCCGGTTAAGCTTGATTTAATAATTGCAGGTATAACCTGGGGAAAATAATATAATTATGGAAGAAACCAAAATAGCAGAATTAAAAGCCAGGAATGGCGAAGTCTATGAAATAGAGGTAGAAAAGGAAGGAAAAGTTGTTAAAGGCTATTTTAAGAAGCCCAATCTTCAAATAATATCAGCAGCAAGCAAATATGCAAATGAAGATCCTATTAAATCTGGAGAAATTTTATTTGACAGCTGTTGGTTAGATGGAGATATGGAGATGAGAAATGATGATGAGATAAAAGTAGCAGCTATGGGATCTTTATCAAACCTTTTTAAACTATTGGAGGCAAAAATAAAAAAGTTGTAGAAGAAGCTTCTCTTGATGATAGAGACGGCTTCGATGAGATACGGAAAGGGAATGCTTTAATAAGGAGTGTGTTTAAAATAGAACCCTGCGAACTGAACGAAGAGCAATGGGCAGAGTTATTTCAAGAGGCAATATATATTAAGAAGTTGGAAATGGAGTTGCAGAACAAATTACTTTTTGCTGTTTTTGGCTCTCTTAAAGGTATCTAAGAAACGCTCAGGAACTAATAAAACAACACCAAGTCCTATAAGAGCTATAAACCAGAAAACCCAAAAAATAAAACCTAAAAAATTAATTAATAAATCCATAAAAAATATTTCTGCAAATATAATAAATTTTTATGAATGCCCAACAAGTTACTTTTGTATTTAATTTAACGGATGATATTACAGCACCGTTAAATACTATTATTGAAAAACTTGGAGGAGTAGAAGTAAAAACAGGACAAGTAACGTCTAAATTAAATTTGTTTTCAAGTAAAATACAAGAAATCGGAGGGAAAGCATTTTTATGGAATCAAATAGGACAGGCTGTAAGGTCTTTTAATGATAATTTAACCCAGGCAATTAAACCTGGAGTAGAATTTAATAGAACCCTTCAAGAATTGTCAGCCATAACCAAGGTAACAGGGGATGCGCTAGATAAGGTTGGAAATAATGCAAGAAAAACAGCGAAAATATTTGGGTTGGAACCAGCTCAATCGTTAGAGTCTTACAAGTTATTGCTATCTCAACTAACGCCAGAGCTTGCTAAAACGCCAGATGTTTTGGATAAAATGGCGAGAAATGTTGCCATTTTAAGCAAACAAATGGGCGGTAATGCAACTTCAGCAGCAGAAGTGTTAACAACGGCTATGAATCAGTATGGTGTGGATCTGAATAATCCTTTAGAGGCAAGCAAAGAGATGACACGTATGATGAATGTTATGTCGGCAGCCGCAGCAGAGGGAAGTGCCGAATTGCCAAATATAAAAGCGGCAATAGAAAATTCAGGCATGGCAGCCAAAATGAGCGGAGTATCGTTTGAAGAGTTAAATGCCTCTATACAGACATTAGATAAAGCAGGAAAAAAAGGAAGCGAGGGCGGCATAGCTCTTCGTAATGTTTTAGGTAAATTATCAGAAGGACGTTTTTTACCAAAAACAGCAAAAGACGAATTGGAAGCAGCAGGAATAGATGTTAATGCTTTAGGAGATAAAAGTAAATCGTTAACAGAAAGGTTGTCGTTATTAAAGCCTATTATGCAAGATACAGCACTTATGACTGAATTGTTCGGAAGAGAAAATAAGGACGCTGCTGTGGCTTTAATTCAGGGAATTGATTTAACTGAAGAATATAAAAAGAAAATAACTGGTACAAATGATGCGCAAAGGCAGGCAGACGTAATTATGGGGTCTTATTCTGAAAAAATGAAGAGATTAAATGCATGGTTTCAAGATATTGGAATTAGTATTTTTAAAGTAGGTAAATATTTTGCTCCCCTGGTAGGTATATTTACCGATGCTATAGTAATGTTTGCAAACCTGAAGCCTGCATTAAGTGTTTTAACCGCAGGTTTGGTAAAAATAAATGCAAAATTGGGAATTTCTACATTAGCTGTAAATTTATTTTCACGATCTTTTTGGGTTGGAATATATACAGGTATAATACCATCTTTAAGGGCTTTAGGTTTAGCCATATATAATATTCCTATTATAGGCTGGATTGCCGCTATAATAGCAGGCTTAATAGCCTTAGGCACATATTTATATAATACATCCGAAACTGTACGTGGGTTTTTTAAAGGTCTATGGAGATTTATTGTAACATTTTTTCAAAATGCAGGAAAATTATTTTCAGGACTGGGTAAAATAATATGGGGCGCTTTAACTTTTAACTGGTCTATGTTTTCTGAAGGCTTAAGTCAAATAAAATCTATTGGGCAAAAAGCAGGACAAAATTATCAGAAAGGCTTTCAAGAAGGAGTAGCAGATATAAAACAAAAAAAGTTTAATGAAAAAATAGATAAAGAAGCCGAAAAGAACGGATTGACGAGAGAGGAATATTTAGCAGCAGTGAAAGAAGCTAATTCAAAAAATATAACAGTTGCACAATTATTATCTCAAAAAAATAATACAGGATTTAATGCTGATAATTATAATCCAAATTCTATAAGCAATAATATTAACAGCCTAAAAACCACGGCAGAAACTACAGGCGGAAACAAGGCTGAAATAAAAAACAATAATATTAAGATAGATTCTATAATCAAATCGCTGACAATTCAATGCACTACATTAACAGAAGGGGTTCAAAAAGCAAAAAATGTGGTAGCAGACGGATTGATGTCGGTTATAAGAGATGCTGAAACAATATTGTAATGGGAGAATTTAAAATAAATATAACGGATATGATAATTCAGGCTTTCGGGCTTGAAACAATGCGTTTTTATAAAATGCCCAACACAATCATAGAAAGTAAATATAAGTTAATTGACATCTCAAAAATAGGAGAATTGGCTGACTATCAAGGTTCACCAATTATTAGCAGTCTGCAAATAGACGACGCTGAAGATTATCAGTTTAGGACAAAAGGAATGTTTTTTTCAGACGTATTAATGGATTTGAACTTAGAGAGAAATATAGTAAAAACCTCTGTTGATGGATTAGACGGGACTATTAAAGAGTTCATTAGCAATGGCGACTGGCAAATAAATATTATGGGCATACTAATTTCTGATGACAGAACCAAGGGACCAATAGAACAAATTAAAGAATTTACAAGTTTGGTTATGATGAAAAGTTCTTTAAGGGTATCTTCTCCCTTGTTAGAAGCTATACGAGTTTATAGTATAGTTGTAACACAAATTGATTTGCCTAACAGTGGAAATTTGATTAACATTAGACCGTTTAGAATATCAGCATTAAGTGATTTACCAGTAGAATTGGAGGAAATTGTTTAATGTTTACGTTACGTACAGATATAAGCATAGGTAAACTTCGTTTTCAATATGTTGCTGATATTGTAATAGAAAATAGTATCAACACCATGACAGATACTGCTGTTATAAAGTTGCCAAGGAATTTAAAATTAAATAAGGTTAAATTGCAAGATGTTATTAAAACAGGAGATCCTGTAATTATAAACTTAGGATATGACAATGTTATGTTTGAAGAGTTTACTGGATATGTTGTTGGGGTAAAAGCTAATATACCTATTGAAATACTATGTGAAAATGAAATGTATGCCTTAAAAAAGACTAAAATTAATCCTAAAAGCTGGTCAAAGGTTGATTTGAAAAATGTTATAAAATATATAGCGCCAAATATTAAATATAATATGCCTGAAAACGTAGATTTGGGAACTTTTAGAATTGAAAAAGATGACAATACCACAGCCAAAGTTCTGAATAAGATAAAAGAAAATTATAAGCTAAACATCTATTTTAAAAATAATATATTATATGTATATTATACTAACAACTCATTAATGGACAAAACATACACTTATAATTTTCAAAAAAATATAGCAGCAAATAATTTAGAATGGGTAAAAGAAGATGATATAAAAATCAAATTAAAAGCGTTTTCTCATTTAAGTAATAATACAAAAATTGAAATAGAACTTGGCGATAAAGAGCAAGACGCTCAAACAAGAACTCTTGATTACTATAATATATCTCTGAAAACTCTCAAACAAATTGCTACAGAGGATTTGAAAAAATTAAAATATAGCGGTTATAAAGGAAGCATAACAGGTTTTGGGAGACCTTATGTTGAAAAAGGGGATATAGTAATATTGAAAGATGAACTTTTCCCGGAGAGGGCAGGTCGTTATTTTATTGATAAAACAACTGTAAATTTCGGCTCTGGGGGTTTCAGAAGACAATTAGAATTAGGAAGGAGGGCAGGATGAACGATATAAAAAATATGCTCATTCAATTAACTGAAAATAAAGGTATATATAATTTTCAGGCAACAGTTCAAAGTGTTGATAGAGTTAATTCAACTTGTGTGGTGCAGCCTGTTGATGGAGACCCTGTTATTGAGGATGTTTTATTAAAAACGACAATAGACTTAAAAAATAATGGTGTTGTATTTTTTCCTGCTGTAGGGTCCTTTGTTACGGTTAGTACTATTAACGGGTCTAAAAACCGTTGTTATATTAGCAAAACAGACGAAATTGCAGGGATTAGAATAATTAACCGAGGCAAAATGGAGATTGAAAGTAATGGAGAAAATTTAAAGGAACTATTAATTGATATGATAACTACTATATTGAAGATAACGGTAACTACAGGGGGTGTTGTATCATTAACTCCTAACAATGCAGTGGATTTCACCAATTTAGTTTTACGGATAAATAAAATGTTTGCTTAATGACAAAAGACTTGATTATTAAAAACGAGGATATATATATTAAAGATGGTGATTTTGTTGTTGCAGAGTCTGATACTCAACATATAGAGCATATACTTCAGAGCGAAAAGGGTTATTACAAAACGCTCCCATTAGTAGGCGTTGGTATTACTAAATTTTTAAATATGGTAAAATCACCCCAAGAAATATTGAAAATTAAAAGAGAAATAGCAATTCAGTTAGAAATGGATGGCTATTTGTTTGAAAAAATAGAAATAGATAATAATGGAATAATTAATATAAAAGCTGAAAGAAAACAATGAAAGAAATAATAAATGAAGCCAGACAAAAGTTTGGTATGACACAACACGATGAAGAGTTGATTCAGGTGTTGGATATAATAAAAAAAGCAAATGCTAAAAATTTTGTAGAAATTGGAACTTCAAAAGGCGGAACTTTTTATGCTTTTTCAAAAGTAATGGGAGAAGGGGAAAAAATATCGGTAGATATGTTAAATGGCAATCTTGGAGGTCTTAATGACATTGAAACTCAGCAAAGAAATAAAGCTCTTCAGGGAGAGATTAAAAATTCTGTGTTTATTACTGGTAATTCTCATAATTATGATATTTATACAGAATTAAAAAATATTTTAGGAAATGAAGAAATAGATATTCTTTTTATAGATGGCGACCATTCTTATAATGGAGTAAAAAAAGATTTTGAAATGTATAAACCTTTAGTTAAAGAAGGAGGATTGATTATATTTCACGATATAATAGACACGGAATATCATAGGCAATTTAATTGTTATATGAGTAAACTTTGGGGCGAAATTAAAGGAGAAAAAAAAGAAATTGTAACAGACGGCGTTTGGGGTGGTTTTGGTGTTCTTTTTAATAAAAAGGTTGATTATGAGTGTTATCAGATATATTTTGATAATGAAAGCAAAAAAGGGCTTAATCCCTTGTTTAAACCATATTACAATAGAAAGAAAAGTATATACTTTGAAAATGATGTAATTAAGGAGATATATAAGAAATTAGAATTAATAGATAGCGAATATGTTGGTACTGTTTCCTGGAAATTTAATCAAAAAACAAAATTTACGTCCGGGTTTGAGCTTGAAAATAAAATTCAAAGCACAAATGCTGCTAGTGATATTATAATGTTTACTCCAAAAAATATAGGTTTAAAAGATTGCATTAAAAGAAATAAAGAGCATTACACTGAATTATATAGGTTATCTAATCTAATAGACTCTCTGAAAATTTATCCTTTTCAAATGGACAAAGCAAAATGGACGCCTTCTTATTGCAATTATTGGATAGCAAAAAAGCACATCTATAAAGATTACGTTGAAAAGATGTTGCTGCCTTTATATAACGTTTTTGAAAACAACTCAAAAGTAAAAAATTTTTGTGCTAATAACTTTTTTAAATATAATGGTAAAGATTATCATCTTGCACCTTTTTTAATGGAGTTATTAATGGGTTTTTATGTAAATCATTATAATATTTCCAATATAACGATTGAACCAGATAATGAATAAAATTGTTATAGGAAATAATCAGAATATATTTGACATTGCTTTGCAGGAGTTCGGTAGCATTGAGGCTGTGTTTGATATTCTCGAGGATAATCAAGATATAATAAATGGTATTACTGATAATATTATTGTAGGCACTGAATTTAACATTAGAGAGATAAGCAACAACGAAAACAAGTCAATAAAAACTTATTATAAACAAAATAAAATCCAACCTGCCTCAGGCGACGAGCTAATTAAACAAGAAGGGGTATGTTGAACAGGATTTTATCGTTTCTTAAACACTTTTTAAAACGCTTTTAAATGCTGAAAAAATATAAATTACAGACAGATATTTTAGCAATGCTACAATTTCTTTCACAATTGAAAGAAGACCAATATAGCGCATCTGTGCAACATGCCCAAAAGCTGTCGGAAGCTATTAATGAGTTTGTTGAAGGTGTTGAAGGAGTTCAGGGACCAAAAGGAGATAAAGGAGATACTGGTGAAAAAGGAGATAAAGGAGATACTGGTGAAAAAGGAGATAAAGGAGATACTGGTGAAAAGGGTGATAAAGGCGATGCTGGAGAAAAGGGAGATAAAGGCGAAAAGGGAGATAAGGGTGATAAAGGAGACCAAGTGTTACATGGGGAAGATTGGTTAGAAGACCAAATTAACACTTATATATACGATTCAGCCGATAGTCCTGTATTTGTAGTTAGTGTTAATGCAGATGTTTATAATAAATTACAATTAGGAATGAGAATAAGATTAACTCAATCTTCAACACTGAAATATTTCATATTGGTTAAAATTGGATCATATTCTGGTGGTCAAACATTAATAACATTATATGGAGGAACAGATTATACATTAGCAAATGATAGTATTTATGACTTTGCAATTAGTACAAAAAAAGTTCCTTTTGGTTTTCCAGCTAACCCAGATAAATGGAGTGTTATTGTAACAGATACGAATTATCACAAAAAGACGAGTTCTATATCAAGCGGAACGTGGTATTATCTTGGGGATTATAACAGTAATAATCAGGATGTAGGAGCTGCACAGTGTCAAATATCGTTGCCGATAGGATGTTGGGATGTATATTATGCCATTTCAGTAGGAATGACAGCAAATGCTTATGATAGATTAATATATACATCATTAAGCACTTCCAAAAACAGTGAGAGTAAGAATGAGTTCACAGATATTGATGGAATTTATTATGTATCTGGTGCAAGTTATAGATATTATACAGCTTCAAAAAGTTATACAATATTAAACACAACAAAAACCACATATTATATAATAATAAAACCAGAAGTTAGCGGAGGTTCAGCATCCATATCACAAATACAATACAGTAATTCACTTCAAAAGATGATAATAATAGCAAAATGTAGTTATTTATAATTATGGAAAGAAAATACAAAAAAATACAGACAGGAATAGACAAATACAATATAATGTTATTTGTTGCAAATCAATATACAGGAAACTATACTTATGTTGGCACTGCAGAAAATACTGATACTGATTATCAAAATTATATACAAGAAGGGAATGAAGTTGAAGAGATAGACCCGCAATTGCCAACAGCGGAAGAGTTTGAGTTGATGAAGCAAAACAAGATAAATCTATTAAGAGAACGAACTACAAATAATATAATTAATACAGAAATAAATGGTAGAAAATTGGACATATACACACAAAGGAATGCAGACAAAGGATATTATGGTGAAGAGTTTACAGAAAAAATGGAAAATGTAATTAATGAAGAACGTGGTAATTATCATCAAAAAAAAGAAATAATACTAAATCTTAATTATAATGATAACAATAGTATTAATGAAAAATTTGAAATATTAGAACAATTAACCAATATCTAAAATGGCACAAAAAAATAGAACAACACTAAAATCATATTTCAATACAGGCGATAAGCCCACAGAACAGCAATTTGGCGACCTTATAGATTCTTGCTTTAACCTGGAAGACGATGTGGAACTATTGCCTCAGCGCAGCCTGCTCAAATCAATGATAACATCATTAAACGAAGGCGATAATCTTATTGACCCACAGATTATGACAGGTTCAGTTATAGCTGACGTTGTTGTCTGGGAGATAGAAGAGGCTGAAACAATTAGAAAAATAATGGTAGATGTTAGATTAGAACATAATAGAAAATTTACACTCAACACGCCTGTTGCAATTAACTCTGTAATTATTAACACTTTTTATTATATATCACAATGAAAAATTTATATGTTTTATTAGTCGCTTTTGTTCTAACTATTACCGCCTGTGCTCAGGTCAAGGTGAAACCTAATTATACTCAGCCTTATTTTCAAGGTAATGTGAAAATTAAAGATACGGCTGGTATAAAATTAATATACCCAGAAAATGATACTTTAATAGTAACAGGCTTTGTTGAGGCAAAGAAAGGTTTAAGGGCTATTTATTTGCAAGGTAATAGTTTTGGTCGTTTTGAAATTTCTAACGATGTAGGAGGATATAAAGCTGAAATTATGGATACTATAAGTGATCCTTCGTATAATTATAATACAAACATAAATTTTAATGAAAATAATTTGCAATTAGTGAACGAATTTATATATAAGCCCAACAATGAGTATGGTATAGCAAATAATATTTTGTTGAATGCGCGAGGAATACAAATTTTATCAAATTATAATTCCAAAATTGTTTCAATAGAAATAGATAGTACTGGCATTACTATTAACAATTCACAAATATATTATACAGCTACAATAAGAGATAGTAGTAATTATAATGTAGTAAATACTGATGTTTTAATATTCAAAGAATCTCCATGTGTAATTAACGATACTGTTACTCTATGGAATTATCCTGAAGGAAAATTGTTGTTTATAAAAAGAATAAATAACCAGGCAACTAATACTATAATAAAATCAATTGATGGAGAAACTATTGATGGACTTTCTTCTATTAGTATTACTGGATATGAAGGTGTAACACTTATCAGAAATAACTCTAAATGGTATATAATTAAATAAATGGCACGAACTATAAAAGAAATATCCGATAGTATATTAGCAGATATAGCTACTAATATACCTCAGCTTAACTCTCAAAGCAAGGTGGCTATTTATCGTCTGCTTGCAGATATAGTTGCTACGTGTATCTGGGCTCACGAAAAATTATGGGATTTGTTTTGGGCTGAAGTTGAGCAGCGAATTCAAGCGGCTGTCCCAGGCACTGTTGCATGGCTCCATAATGCTTGTCTTACTTTTCAATACGGCGACAACCTTGAACTTATTGGCGATAAATATTCATACAGCATTATAGATTCTGACAAACAGATAATTAAGCGTTGTGCAATTGTTGAAGCAGGCGGCAGAGTGATTATTAAAGTAGCAAGGCTTAATAATGATATACCTGAAGAGCTATCATCTGACCAACTATCTGCTTTTAAATGGTATATCAGAAATATAAAATTTGCTGGAATTAAAACAGCAATTATTAGCCAGCCCGCTGATATGTTAAAATTATCATATAAGGTTTATTATGACCCCAGTGTATTAACTTCTTCAGGTGAACTAATAACGGAGCCAGGAACATATCCTGTTGCTGATGCCATTAATAATTATCTTGCAAGCATAGTCTTTGACGGCAAGTTTAATATGACTGCCTCAGTTGATGCAATACAAACTGCTCAGGGCGTCATAGAGCCTATTATGGTGTATGGACAAGGCAAATCTTATAATGCTGCTTCTTATTCTAATTTTACTGAAAATTATTATTCAGTTGCAGGTTATATGTCTATTGTAGAACTTAATATTGAATATATAGCCAATGTATAATCAAGACTTTAATCTGATAGCTTTTTACAACATTCCTCCTTTTTTAAGAAAGGAAAAAATACTTGCATTTATTAATGCGCTTATTTTACCTATTATATATGTATATAATCAGTTTTACAATTGGCGACTTGATATATTAGATAAGATTCAAAACAATGCTCAGGTTATTGTTTTAGAAAACTTTTTAAAAACAAAATTTAACAATAATAACATATATATACTGGATGACAATACATATATAGATACACATATATATAATGTAGGAGAAATGTTGAATGATGAAGTATATTTATATAACAAAGCTGAAAATGTTAATGAGCCATATATATATAATGCAGAAGAAACAACGCTTTACGATTTTGCTGTTTGCCTTCCTGCTTCTATCTATAACAATTCTTACTATGAAGTAAAAAAAATTGTTGACTATTATAAATTAACAGGAACAAAATATATAATTCAAATAATTTAAAATGAACAAATTACTAACAAATATTAACGGGGGTTTTCCGCTTAAACTAAACGACATAAGATTTGAACAAGAAAGTGTTAGAAACGCTTTTAAAGCGCTTTTAAGTGCCTTTAACATAAATCCTTCAAACTCCTTCCGAATTAGCGGAGCAGAAGTAACTATTAACAATGATGATTATACAACTACTGGCGGTTATGTCTCTATTGATGGAGAAATATGTGAGGTAGAAGCTCATACTATTACAAAATCCTCACCAAATGAAATTTGTTGGAAAATAGATGCATCTTATGACGCTGACGGTGATAAGGTGTTTTATAATGGACAAACTCAAAGAACTTATCAGATAAGAAAAGCTGTTCTATATAATAGCCCATTTGGCGGACCTCCGCCTTATAATCTTCCTTTACTCTCAGATATTATTGCTCAACTTACAGGTGCTGATGCTCTTTCGCAAAGCTGGACTAATATTAACTTTAATCCAGATCATTATACTGTATTAAGTACTGGAACTTTTTCCGCGCTCATGGGTATAACGAGATATAAAAAAATAGGGAAAACATTAATATTTGATGTATATGTTTATGGGTATTTTGATGAATATGCAGGGCTTTTTTTAAGAATTCTGCTTCCTTTTAATATCCCATCTAATTCACCATCAAGGTCTTTATTTGGTTTAACACCTGACGGGACTGTTCCAGTGGATAATTATGTATTATATGCTACTTCTATAAAATCTGGTAATAATTCTTATATATCTTGTAGTTTGTTTAATGGCAACGATTTATCAACATTAACAGGTAATTTAAGAATTTTTGGTCAAATTATTTTAGAAATTGAATAAATTTGCACCCTTAAACTGACATCTTGTCATATAAAAAAACCATACGTTTTGTTTTTCCAAAACCATACGTTTTGTTTTTCCAATTATA
>Ga0116171_10001050_pt1 | contig 28458 bp, 30 predicted proteins | sample AD_JPNHW2_MetaG_FD_89798 | JGI IMG/M metagenome (GOLD analysis project Ga0116171, IMG submission 89798) | Active sludge microbial communities of municipal wastewater-treating anaerobic digesters from Japan - AD_JPNHW2_MetaG | ecosystem: Engineered > Bioreactor > Anaerobic > Digestate | place...
ATTACCAAACCCGGGATTGATGGCCGTCCCGAAACTTCGCATAGTGGAAGTCAGATTCATGTATGCTTTTACCAACGGAGGAATATTCTCGTTAAGTTCACGCAAGGTTTGAATAAGCATCTTATAATCAGCGCCATAGTTTCCGCCGTTAAAAATCGGTTCCAATTCTTTCAGGTCGGTTTTAATCTCCAATGGAGTAATAGGTTTCACGAGATTATCTTTATCAGGAAAATACTTAAAAAGAAAATACATGATAATATCACGTGCCCGCTGATTAAAGTGTGGATACATGGTCACTTTCCCAAAAAAATACTTGATATGGGGCATTTCCATCAGCAAACCGCCAATGCCATCCCAAAGGTTTTCCAGCGAAAACATACCTTTGCGGCTGTTTACCAAAGGCTGATAGCCGGGCTGTACAAAAGATCGCCCCAGTTCAATGGTATGAGGCAAAAAATCTTTAAGAAAACGTTCTGAAAAATTAAATAATTCGGTGGTGGCAATATACGGAAGCCCTTCGGCATTATATTGCGCTTTACTGCATTCGATATAACGATAGCCGCCAACTATTTCCATATCGGCAGGATTCCAAACTATCATTTGCTCATAGGGGCTCTCACAGATATCATATTCATCGATATCAACAGACTTTCCCGTACCTCCGCCGGCATCACGAAATGTAATTTCTCTGAGCCGCCCGATCTCCTGCATAACATTGGGGGCATTATGAGCATTAATAATGTAAATTTGATTATTCCCAAAATTGGTTTTCCGTAAAAAAAATTTATCAGAAAGTTCTTTTTCCAGAATTGATTTAGATATGGGTGCGATAATATTTTCCATTGTTTTTATTTTAAAAATTTTTCCTCGTGTGAGAAACCCAGTTTATAAACATGTTCTTTGACTTTATGAGCCCATTGCTGGTCGGTAAGGCTTTTATCAAAAACCTGGTATGGGATGGGTTTGCCAAAGGTAATATTGATGGTTTTATTTTTTTGCTTAAACATTTCATCTGCAAGATAAAACATTTCTATATTGGCTTTTACTCCCAGCATAGCTCTGAGACGCGCAAGGTTATAGAAAAAATTGGAATTCCTGCCGTCGATATAGGCTGGGATGATATCACGCTGATACTTACGGGCATATGAAATAAAAGTTTTTTTCCATTCGAGGTCCTGAATAATACCGTGCGGGTGTTTTCGCGAACAAAGGCCGGCAGGAAAATACAATATGCTTACATCCGAGGCAAACGTATCATTAATGATTTTAAGATTCTGAGCGTTACTGCCGTGTTTGTTGATAGGGATAAAAAGACTTTTGATATTTTCAAGATTCATCAGCAAGTCGTTGACAGGAAAAAGTAAATCAGGTCGGATTTTTCCGGCTACATGCATCAGTGCCACCCCGTCGAGTCCTCCCAGGGGATGATTGGAAGCTATCAGTATCCGCCTATCTGAAGGGATATTTTCAATACCGTAGGTGTTAAGTTCCTTAATAAACTCTTTGACAACCCGGTCAATAAACTCCAACCCATAAACATTTCCGTTGCGTTCAATAAAATCATTAACCTCGTCCTGATGAATTATTCGTTTTATATAACGTATTATTAGCCCTGGCAAAAGTTTCAGCAACCGGGGATTTTTCCTGGCGATAATCTTTTCAATTTCTATGAACTTCTTTGTTGCTTGTGTGGGCTGCTGGCCGCTGTTACCGTCCATAAATGCAGATAATTTAGGAGTGTAAAGTTAAGATTTTATTGAGAAATTACAAAATTTGTAAAGAAAGTGCTGTTACCGCTTATCAATAAATTTCACCGGCTTCCGGCTCATGGGTGGAAATGCCAATCGGTTAACGGTTTCCGCAGACTGAAAGATGATTTCAGGAACCACCCGCAATTTTGCCCTGAAACGCTCCTGTAATTTTTTTTCCAATCCGCTTTCATTTTCACGGCACCCTATATAAATACATATCCTGTCGGTATCAATTTCGTTGGTTGAAACTTCAACAACATAGTTTTCAATAGTATCAAAACCATCGAGAATATCATATAAAGAAGCTGGATACAAAGTTGTTCCCTTGTATTTTATCATATGCTGTTTTCGGCCTATAACGGGCCCCAGTCTCATAGTGGTTCTACCGCAGGTGCAAGGCTCAGAATGATGAAAACACACATCGCCCGATTTATAGCGCAGCAATGGCATCCCTTCCACTCCCAGCGTGGTAATGGTAATTTCACCGGCTTCGTCATCGGCAACCGGCAAATTATTTCCGTCAAGAAATTCGATAATGATAAGTTCAGGATGGACATGTCCGCCGACCCCCTGAGGACATTCGGTGAACCCTGCCCCCATTTCGGTGGAGGCGTATGTAGAAAATAATTTCAACGGCCATCGGTCGTTTATACGTGAACCCAGCGTATTAAGAGAAAAATCAGGATTTCGCAGCGGTTCGCCAATACAAACGGCGTTTTTTACCGAAGAATTCAGGTAATCAATCCCGTTGGCCCGAGCAAAATCAACCAGTTTCAGTATAAAAGAAGGAACCGTAACTATATAGTTTGGCTTAAACCTGCTGATAGTTTCCCAATGCAGTTCGGGCATTCCCGAACCCACCCTGATAACTCCTGCCCCCAGCCTGCGCAATCCCATAAAATAGGCCAGTCCGGCCATAAAACGACGGTCAAGGGTGGTCATCAATTGAAACACATCATGATTGCCCGCACCGGAACAAGCAAAATTCAGGGCTTCGTCATAAGCAATACGTTGCAGATCACTTTCGGTGGCAGCAAGTGTTATCGGATATCCCAGCGTGCCGGAGGTGGTCATATAATCAACCACCTTACTTTTAGGCACGCAGATAAAGTCATCGTTATAACGCTGAAGATCGTCTTTGGTCGTTACTGGTATTTTTTGCAGGTCATCCAGCGTTTTTATTTTGCGAATATCGATTTGGTGTTTTTTAAAAAACCGCCTGTAATATTTCGAATAGTCCTGCAAATATTTCAACTCTGCCCGCAGTTGTTTTTCCTGAAATTTGACGATTTCGGGCAAAGGCTTACATTCAATAGCAGGAATTTTAGAAAAGTTCATGATTTATTATAAATGAAAGTAATAACAAAAACAATTTAGTCTTATTCCTGAAAAAACAATAATTATGCTTTTTCTGTCCCATTGGCGATAAATGCCGCCATATTGTCCACGGTATTCAGAATATTACGGGCAAGGTTCTGATCGTCAAGACGCACGCCAAATTGCCGTTGAATAGCCATAATCAGTTCAATCCCGTCAATTGAATCCAAGGTAATGATATTCTCCCCAGAAAACAGCGGTTGGTCATTAAGAATATCAGACGGATCGACATCTTTGATTTTCAGCGTATCCACAATCATCTGTTTTATCTGCAACTTCAGTTCATCATTTACTTCCATAAGTATGTTTTTAACCTTTCAAATATTTGGCAAAATTATTCTTTTTTTTAATAAAATCTACGCAATCTCTCATATGCAAATTTTTTGTATCTTGCAACCAAATTATCAGTATGATAAATTTTGAAGCTTTTTTTTCCATTACCTATGGCTTGTATATTGTCTGCTCTGGCGATAAGGAATTCGGCAACGGGTATATTTCCAATACGGTATTCCAGGTAACTTCCGAACCTCCTCGTTTTGCCACATGCTGCAACAAAAATAATTTCACGGCCGAAATCATGAAAATCAAGGGCAACTTTTCTGTAAGTATATTAAGCACAGACACTTCTTCGGAGATATTCAGCAAGTTTGGGTATCGTTGCGGCAGGGATTTCAACAAATTTGAAGGCCTTTCCATCAATTACGGCGAAACCGGTGTGCCGATAGTGCTTAACGATAGCATAGCATTTCTTGAATGTGAAATAGTGCAGACCATCGACCTGGGTACACACCTGATGTTTATTGGCGATCTGGTGCAGGCCGACGCCATAGATTTTACAAAAGAACCCATTACATATCGATACTACAGGCAGGTAAAAAAAGGCCTGTCACCAAAAAATGCGCCCACCTATATTGATAAGAGCAAATTAGAAAAAATTAGTACTACCGAAAATCAAAAAAAATACAAGTGCTGTGTATGCGGGTATATCTATGATGACAACGTGGAGGCCATAAAATTTAATGAATTGCCCGATGATTGGGTATGTCCGCTATGTGGCGCCGGTAAAGACGCTTTTATTGAAGTTTTACCACCAAATAATATAAACCTATGACAAAAACATTAAAAGGAACAAAAACAGAACAGAATCTTCTGAAATCATTTGCCGGCGAATCGCAGGCACGGAACCGCTACGAGTTTTTTGCCAGCGTGGCACGCAAAGAAGGCTACGAACAGATAGCCAACATTTTTACCGAAACAGCCCTGCAGGAAAAAGAACACGCCAAACGTTTCTTTAAATTCCTCGAAGGAGGCATGGTGGAAATCACTGCAGGATATCCTGCCGGAAAAATCGGCACCACCATGGAAAACCTCAAAGCCGCCGCCGAAGGCGAACACGAAGAATGGACAGACCTTTATCCCCAGTTTGCCGAAACAGCAGCTCAGGAAGGTTTTATGGAAGTAGCCACCGCCTTTAAAATGATTGCCAAAGTGGAAGCCGAACACGAAAAACGCTACCTGAAACTTTTGCAGAATCTGTCGGAAGACAAAGTATTTATGAAAGATGGAAAAGTATGGTGGAAGTGCCTCAATTGCGGCTATGTTTACGAATCGGCCAAAGCCCTCGAAACGTGCCCGGCCTGCCTGCACCCGAAATCATTCATGCAACTCAAAGAAGAAAACTACTAATCAAAAAGTTGCATAACAGGCATTAATAAAAAAGAGGTTTCGCCGCGGCGAAACCTCTTTTTTATTAAAATTTCAAATCAAATGGTCTTAGCAAGTGTCTTAAAAAAAGTTTCTTCCCTGTCGGCCTGTTTATTAATGAGCTGGCCTAACTCCAGCAGGTGTTCTTTTTCAAAATCGCGGTTGCGGCCAAGGCGCGCTGCATTCAACGAAACTTCACGCCAGTAGTCGCCTATTTCCATCATTTGTTTCGACAGGTCATTCAAGGCAGGTTTGTTCAGGATCTCCGCAGCCTGTTTCAAAAAGGTGGCATACATAAAACGAAAACCTGCACCGCCGGTACCCTGGTCTTCGAGTAGCACGTTGATCTTTGAAAGCTGATGCGACAAATCTTCGGAGTCGATGGCAAGCTTTGGCCATTCAACAATATGTTTGCCGAACTTACGCATTCCTTTGATTCCCAAAAACGGGATAGGAATTTTCAGCATATAAAAACAGGCTTTTTTTATTCCCGTCCTTACAGCCTTTTCATAGTTGAATGTTGCAGGAATAGATTCGGGATAATATAAAAATCCGTTTGGCGCCATGCTGCCACCGGCAAAACGGCCTTTCATCAGGGACTGTTCGTCGAGCTCCACAATGCCGGGATGGTAGCAGTCGCTGATGAGGTAATTATTTCCTTTTTTCCCGACAATATTGATAAAATGCACATTGATATGCACCCGTAAATACTGGGGCAGGTACTCCATAAAAAAGAAATCAACCTGTGCAGCGGCAGGGATGCCTTTTTCAAGAATCTTATCCAGTCCTTCCTGAGCTTTTTCAGGGGTTTTAAATTTTTGGGTATGAAATTTTATTCCGAGCCGGTCGCCTACATTCTCCCGTATTTTCCCGGGCTGGTTACGAACAATAAAAGTCGGGAAAGCAAAACGCGAGTTATTGAAATACCCGAAAAATATTCCGCTGCCAATGCCAAACACCATTGATTCAGATAGTTCCATACCATGAAAAGCAAGTTGTGAACTTAGCGTACCGGTTTCGCAATGAGCCGACATCCGGTGCTCAAAAGGAATTACAATATTCATTTTTTTCTCTCCTCAATTTTTGTTACTACAATCAAAGGATTTTGTTGCCCGTGCTGAGCAATCAGTTGGGCATCCTTTTTTGATTCTTCTTCAAAATAAAAATGATAGTTTGGGTTTAAACCTGTTGATGTTTCGATGACCTGAAAAAAATTTGCCAAAGGAATATTAAATGCTTTGGCATATTTTTGCAAATCACTAACCCTGGCCTTTTTAAAACGTTCGGGCTTCATCTGACATTTCACTTTCCGTTTGCATACTCCCGCCCTGTCGGCCAACTCAGCAACGGTCATCTCCTGCAACACCATATAATAGTTTAAGGGACTTATTTCTCCGGTAAGTAGCCGCTCCCTGAGCATTTTCTCCATGTGGCTTTTTTTAAACCAGAAATCATCCAGTTCATTTTCCATCATGTAAGATCCTCCTTCAACGGGACCGTATGTGCCGTCATTTTTTTCGGCGTAAAGAATGTACTTTTTTACTTTATAATCTTTGTTTACTTCTTGTTCTTTCATAAGACTTGTTTAAAAATTATAAAATTACTTTCTCCTGACAAAAGTGAGCAGAGCAATTAATAAAGACAATATAAAAAACACATTCAGCCTGATAAGGTTTACCCCTATAACGTCGATAGCGGCCTCTCTGACAAAGATATCAAGAAAACTATCCACCCCCCAACGCACAGGCGAAACGATACTTGCCGCCTGCATCGGTCCAGGCATCATATACACCGGAAGAAAGATACCGCCCAGGATGGCTAATATCAGCACCATAAAAGACCCAAAGATCCCTGCCTGGCTTTGTGTGGATGCAAAAGTACCCACCAGCAAACCAAATCCGATAGCAGCAAAGGCCGAAGAAAAAGCAGCACACACTAAAGCAAAAATGTTGCCCCCCACCTCAAGAGGCGGCATACCATAAATCAAAGGCAAAAGATACATTCCTGAAATAATCATCAATACCAACTGTAACAGGCAAATAGAGGCATAAACCACAATTTTTCCCCAGAGGATGGTAATGTATTTTACCGGCAGGGTGCGGATGCGATTATAGGTACCATCGGTGCGTTCGGTGAGCATGCTGCCCGCCAGGGGTATCACAATAAAAAACATGGCAAACAAGGCAAAAGCAGGTACATTATTTTGCACCAGCGTTGGTTTTATAACCGCATTCTGACTCTGGGCTACGTTTTCGTCGATGGTAATCAATTTATCATTTTCGAGGTCTTCATTAAATTTTATTCCTTTGCGGATATCCCCGGTCATATCAAATTTTACTTCGCGTGGTTGGGCATCGATATGAAAATCTGCAGGCAGGTACTCTCCCATCCTTGTTTTCAGTTCCTGGGTAAATACACCTTCCATTTCTGCCAACTGCTCCAACAAAAATTTCTTTATCGGCTGCTGCAATTGTGTATTTAGCTCCTGCGGCAGGGCGTCAAAAAAAGTGCTGAGGATAATCTTTACTTCCACTGAAAGAATCAGCCGCTGCAACGAACTGGTTACCGCATTTTTATATGAATCCCGTGTGGCAGGGTCGTAAATTATGCTCACAGTTTTTACCTGATCATTCTGGACTTTAGCAGCTAAGGGCACTGTATCGCTGATAAAACTTTTATGTATCCTTTGCCGGGCTTTTTCACGAGCATAAGCTGTGGCCCCCTGATTGATGACAATGCCTACCTGATAATTTCCCGCAGCAATTTCATGCTGTGCCGCAGACACATCAAGCGGCTTACCCCGAAATTCTTTGATTACATGAAAATATCCGGATTTGACCAGACCATCTTCAATAGTCTTACTGAGATATTCATGATCGTTATCAACAAACAGGATGTCTGCCTTGGCATCATTAAGTTCTTCAAAAGCATTTTCCTGTGTGCCGGTCACAGCAAGAATCAGCACCATGGGCATAAGAAAAAGGATAATCAATCCGGGAATATCGCGGATGATCTGAATATATTCTTTTTTTACTACTGCCCACAAATGCTTCATAGGTTAATCTCTTAATTCTCTACCCGTTAGTTTTATAAATACTTGTCCAAGATCGCTGCACCCAGCATTATTCTGTATCAGTTCTGCAGGAGTCCCCTTGGATATTACCCTGCCATCGTCAATGATGGTAACCCTGTTACAAAGGTTTTCGGCTTCTTTCATATAGTGTGTAGTGTATATGATGGTTTTTCCGGTTCCGTTAAGCCGCTGCAAATAATCATAAATCAGGTTCATTGATTGTGCATCCACCCCCAGGGTAGGCTCATCCAAAAAAACAATCGCCGGATCATGAATAAGACCCGCGGCAAGGTTGGCGCGGCGTTTTATGCCACCGGAACAAGTGGCAATTCGTTTACCGGCATGATGCTCCAGTTGCACCACTTCAATATACTCTTCAATCTTGTTTTTCAGCATTTTCCCCGACAGTCCGTGCATTTCCCCAAAAAATGCCAGGTTTTCTCTCACCGTAAGAGTCGGATAGAGAGCAATTTCCTGAGGTATCAACCCGATAAACTGATTTATTTTCCGGTAATGTACTGCAATATCAATATCATTTACAATAACACTGCCTTCGTCAAACTTAAGCAATCCGCAAATAATTGAAATCAGGGTGGTTTTTCCGGCTGCATTAGGGCCCAGCAATCCAAAAAATTCTCCGGGGAAAATTTCCAGATCAACACCTTTCAGTATTTCGTCAGGATTACCTTTATAGGTTTTCTTCAGGTTTGAAATGCGAATTATGCCCTGCATATTTTACAAGATAAAGAGTGCAAAATTAAACTTTTTTAGGTGTCGATGAACAAAAATCTCAGTTCCCGGTTCTCAAAACCTCTTCGATGAGTTTTGCAGCCTCTGCTGGGGCATCATGCTGCTGAAAATCCTCGCTGATGCGCATGGCATTTGACTTATATACAGGGTTGGAAAAAATTTCAGTCACGGCATGAAGAATCTTTTTGGGAGTAGGATATCCCGTACCCAGGTTTATTCCCACCTCAAAATATTTTATCCTTGCTGCAATCTCGGGCTTGTCTTCTGAGTTGCTCGCTACCACCAGCGGAACGCCATAGTTCAGAGCTGTAATTACGCCGCCAAAACCGCCATTGGTAATCATCACGCTTACCTTTGGCAAAATGAGTGCATAAGGCATAAACTCTTCAATAATTATGTTTTTCTGTGGAAACTGTATCCTCAGGTCTTCCACAAACTCTTTTCCTGCTGCAACAAGTATTTGTGCGTCAATATTTTGCACAGCCTTAAGGGAAGGAACTATCAGCTTATTGTAATTATCAATGTTTACTGATCCCTGTGTGATAAATATAACAGGCTTGCTACCATCAAGACTGTTGAGCCATTGATAAGCCACGTGCTTATTAAATTCAGGTATAACGGGACCCACAAAATGAATCTGTTCGGGAAGATTCTTCCAGTTGAACTCAAAAGCCCTGGTGTTGAATTTAATAAACAAGCGGCTGATATGAATATTATTTATCAGAAAAAAATGTTTCATCGGCTGAAGGCCAATCTCATCACGTATTTGGTCAATATAGCGCTGCACTCTGCCAAAAAACAGCCGGGTAGTCATCCAGTTAACAATACGGTTGCGGTGAATTCCATACCTGTCGGATCGCGGGTAAATGCCAGCCCCGGGAAAAGGAACCTCATCATCATAGTAAAACAACGGGGAATTACAATACACAACCCAGGGAAGCTTTTTGGTTTCGGCATAAGGTATGGCGCCGGTAAACCATTCATCCGTCAACAGGATATCCGCACGAAACACACGGAGTATCTCGTGCAGATCGAGGTATTGCCCAAGCATATTGTCGTAAAACACATGCTTGATATAAAAAGAGGCATGCCTCAAAAGAGGTTTCTCCGGCAGCTTTGGAAATTCGGTTTTGATGGTATTATCATGAAAGCTCCTGGCTTCTTTAAACCGGTAAAACTTTGCTCCGGTGCTTTCTATCTGCTGCCGGAATTTTTTTCCGCAATACCAACGCACTTCATGCCCCGAAGCAACCAGCTTTTTTACCAGCGGAACAGCAGGGTTAACATGCCCCGATAAAGGCACCGATGCCACCAAAATATTAGCCATTTCGACGGCAAAATTATGTAAAAATAAATAGCTGATAGTAAGAATTTTCAATACCTTGGATATGAATACACCCCACAAATCCAAATAAAACCCTTAGTATTTCCGGCACAGCCAGTCTCTGATAACCTTTTGCTTTAATCAAATAAAAACTAACTGAACAAAAAAAATTATCTTTGCCCTCATTTGTTTTTTATGAAAATACTTTTAGTTAATCCGCCCCGTTCGCCCGAAAATAAAATTCTGGAATATGCTCCTGCAGAAGCAAAACATTTTATACACAAAAAACTTGTTGGCCCTCCCATGGGTTTGCTCACTATAGCCTCGGCCATAAAAGATTTCGATGTGTATCTCGTCGACCTCAAAGGAGAATACGACCTTCATCCCGATGCCCCTCCCTTACCAGTGATTATCAGCCAATACCTCGCGCAAATCAACCCTGATATTATCGGTGTTACCTTTATTGCGTCAGAATTTCCCTATGGCATTGAAATATTTCGCGAAGCAAAAAAATTCAATCCCCACATACTTACTGTTGCCGGAGGCTTGCATACCGTGTTGGCACCGGACGATTTTGCCCTGCCCGAAGTTGACCTGGTCTGTCCTGGCCAGTCGGCAGATATTTTCAGAACAGTCGTCATTGCACATTCGCAAAACAAGACTTTCGACCACATCGGCGGCCTCAAAATCAACAGAAACAACACCTTGCAACCTACCAAGGCGCCCCGTTCACCCTGGAATGCCGCCCGCGAAGATTTTATCATGCCCGACCGGAATTTCCTTAAACGGTGGATCAACACATACATTGTCGGCGGCAGGCCGGTTCCGGCTACTTATTTATTTACTTCCCTGGGATGCCCCTACGAATGTTCTTTCTGTTCCATCTGGCCCCAGTTCGACAAGCGCTTTTATCAGCGCCGTATGGAAAGTATTATCGATGAGCTGAAACAAATTCCGGAATACAAAATTGTGCGTTTTGCCGACGCCAATACCATTGTGGATGTGGATTTTATCAGCAAACTATTTGACCGTATAGCTCAGGAAGGCATTGAAAAAGAATTTGTGATGGACATCCGTTTCGATACTACGGTGAAATATCCCTGGCTTATTGAGAAGTTGGCCAAAAACGGATTAAAAGTGGTCATCTGCGGTTTTGAATCATTCCGCGAAGAAGAGCTGAAAAAATACAATAAATCATCGTCTGCATCATTAATCAAGAAAGCTATCGACATTTTCGACCAAAACGGCATCATGCTCAGGGGAAATTATGTAATTCCCAACGACTACACCGAAGACGATTTTAAAGCCCTGGCCGAATACGCATCCTCGCACCGCGTGGTATATGCCGGTTATACTATCCTGACACCTATGCCCGGGACAATTTATTACCGGCAAATGGCCGACAAAATCATCGATCATAATCTATTGAAATACAACTTTTTTAATAGCGTTCTCAAGACTACCCTGCCGCTCGAAAAATTTTATGAACTCACCGGTAGTCTGTGGCTGATCAAAAAAGGATCGGATGTTATATAACACGGCTAATAAAAAATGAAGGAAAAAGCAATAAAATATTTTTATATCTTATTAATTATCAACACTTTGATAAGATTTTTTATTGCTTTTTTCACCAATCTTGGTATTGATGAGGCTTATTACTTTTCCTACGGATTATATTTGGACTGGAGCTACTTCGACCATCCACTGATGATTGCACTAGTGGTAAAAGCTTCGTCGATATTTGGAAGTAGCTTTTCTGCCATAGGCTTGAGAGCTGTACCATTGATTATCGGCACCCTGAACATTTTGTTGATATTCCATATTGGAAAAACTATAAAAGACAGCATGACAGGGTTTTATGCCGCATTACTTTTTTCGGCTTCCTTTTACGGGTCTGTGATTTCAGGTACTTTTGTTTTGCCCGACAACCCTTTGACTTTTTTCTGGCTGCTTTCATTACTTTTTGCAATAAAATTTTTTACCGCCGAAAAACACGAATGGCCATTCCTGTTTTTTTTCGCCATAGGGGCAGGCCTGGCATTTTTGTCAAAATACTCCGCCCTGGCTCTTTGGTTCGGAATGCTATGTATGGCCCTGAAAGAAAAAAAAGCAGCATGGTTCAGACAACCAAGATTCTACCTTGCAGGCATGATCTCCATTTTGCTTTTTTTGCCTGTATTGATATGGAATATTAACCACAATTTTGCCAGTTTTTCATTTCACGGAAACAGGATGAGACTCGAGGACATCGTTCTGCATTTTGATTATTTCGCCTCCGAACTGGCCGGACAGGTTTTTTATAACAACCCCATAAATATTGTCATCATAATTTCGTGCCTGATATACTTTTTCAGGCATAAAAAAGATTTTGACAGAACAATAACTTCATGGCTGTTTTTCACCAGCCTTCCTGTGATTTTTGCGACCTTGCTTATTTCGTTTTTCAACCGTACCCTGCCCCATTGGAGCGGCCCGGCTTATCTGTCCCTGATTATTTTCGCGGCTCTGGCATTACGTCAAAAATATGCTGATGCCTATCACAAACCCATCAAACTGGCGCTGGCCAGCCAGGCATTTTTTGGTGTCATAATTGTTTTGGGCTTGTTGCAAATTAATTTCGGACTTATCAATCCCGGATCAAACACTGATGACGAAAAACTGGGCAAAAACGATATCAGTCTGGATATGTATGGCTGGAAACAGGTAACCCAAGAAATGGATAAAATGGTAACCGCCGACCTGAAAAGCGGAGCCATCGGCAATAACTATGTTTTTATTACCCATAACTGGTTTCCGGCTGGACATATTGAATTTTACCTCGCCAACCCGTTAAAAAAGAAACTCTACATCTGGGGTACTGAAGAAAAAAGCCACCAGTACATGCTGATTAACGAACGGCGCGGAATGATTGAGCAAAACTCTGATGCTTATTATATTACAACCAGCCGTTACTTTGCCTCTCCCGACCCAAACCTGCTGAATCATTACAAAACTTTCGACAACCGAGCCGTAATCCGCCTGCATAGAAACGACAAAGCCGCTTTTAACGTATTCATATACAGACTAAAAGAGGCAAAAAGTACTTTTTCAATGAACAACTGATTTAAGGTAACAATCCGTTTTATTCTATAAACAGATGATTACAAACAAATTAAGAAGAAAAAAATGGTTTAAATCCTTAGTAACCATTTTGATAATTTTATTTACGTTAATTACCCTACCCTATTATTGCACAAAAATTTACGATTTTTCTGATCCTCAGCCGTTCAAGGGAAACTTTTTTTATAATCCTTATTCCGACCTCAGTGCAAACTGGATAAAAGCAAATTTTCATGCCCACTCCCGAACCTTTGGCGGCATTGCAAAAGGAGAAAATTCCGTAAATGAATTAGTTGAAAGATACAACTATCTGGGCTATAATTTAATATGTATTTCCAATTACAATCAGACAGCACCAAAAAATAAAAACCAGCAATTATATATTACGGCATATGAACACGGTATCAACACCAACTGGACACATCAATTAGCCATAAATTCAAAAAAATCTACTGTCTTCGATTTTCCATTTCTGCAGTATATTAGCCATAAACAATTAATTATAAACAAGTTAAAACATACCGGCGCTATGGTTGCCCTTGCCCACCCAGCGTTTAAACACAGCTACAGCCCAGACGACCTCAAATACCTCACTGATTATGACTTTATAGAAGGCCTGAGCCCGATGGCAACTTCGGTGGCTGAATGGGATGCCTGCCTCTCTTATGGCCATGCAGTATGGATACTGGGGGATGACGACTCGCACGGGATAAGCGATGGGAATAATGGAATATGCTGGACTATGATTAGCGCCGATAGCATGAGCGAAGATTGCATTTTACAAAGTTTACGCCAAGGCGCCTGCTACGCTACCCATGGCTGGCTCGGGAAAGAAATGAACCGCATCCTAAGTGTTTCCATCCTAGACAACACTTACGAACTGGTGCTGGAAAAAGCATCTGACTCGATCATCTTAAAAAGCAACTGGGGAAAAACTGTAAAAACGGTAACCGGCAAAAACAAGATTTCATACCACATCAAGCCCTCCGATTCATATCTCAGGGCAGAAATTTTCGATACCGAACCCTGGAATAATTATACCCGAATGTATTTAAACCCGGTAATCAGAACTACCGACGGCACCTTGGTAAAACATAGCAACTATTATGAAATAAATGTTTTAAAAACCATAAGCTTTATCATGCTGCTGCTTATTATGCATGGACTTGGCATTTATCTTTTATATTTCATTAATTTCAAGAGAGTTAACACATCATTACAGCCTGATATTAAAAAAGAAATAAGCAAAATTACCTGATGCCTTAACGGAAGTTCAGTGTTAAATAGATTTGTTCTGTATTGGGTTCTGTAGTGGGTTTCGTCCGGTCAGGCCAGGTTTGTAAAGCATAAAGAAAAGTTTACTAAAACAAATGCATTATACAGCGCATATCGAAGCAGGCATTGTTGAGGTTAGTGTAATGATAAAAACGTGGTTTTCGGACCACCACCTGCCCAAAAAAATTCATTACAATAATAAAACTTATACTATCTTTGCACACTATTAATAAAAAACCTTTTTTTAAAGCACATACAACTACTATCCAATGATTTATAATGATTGTTGGTACTTTAGGATTTATCAATAACCAACATTATAAGTATTGAATAACAAATAATATAAGATGAAAATAGCATTAGTCACCGGAGGTTCAAGAGGCATAGGCAGGGCAGTATGCCTGAAATTGGCCGAAATGGGATATCATGTCCTTATTAATTATCTATCCGGTAAAGAAGCCGCCGAAGAAACTCTGGCCGCTATAGCCAATGATGGCGGAACCGGCGAATTGATGCCTTTCGACATTTCGCAGCAGGCCAGCATCGAATACGCGCTGGAACAGTGGTATAAAAACAATCCCGAGAAATACATCCAGGTACTTGTCAACAACGCTGGCATCAGAAAAGACGCCTTGCTGATGTGGATGAAAAATGAAGAATGGGAACAGGTGATGAACACCAACATGAATGGCATGTTTTTTATTACCCGCCGTCTGATAAAAGATATGCTCATAAACAAATACGGCCGTGTAGTAAACGTTGTATCCCTTTCGGGTATTAAGGGTTTACCCGGGCAGGTAAATTATTCCGCCGCCAAAGCCGGCGTGATAGGCATTACCAAGGCTCTGGCACAGGAAGTAGGAAAAAAGAATGTCACTGTAAATGCGGTGGCGCCGGGATATATCAGGACCGACATGACCAAAGATCTCGATGAAACTATGCTGAAACAAATGATACCTGTCGGACGATTTGGCAAACCGGAAGAAGTAGCCGAAGTAGTTGGTTTTCTGGCTTCCGAAAAAGCATCGTACGTAACCGGCGAAGTGATATCAGTCAATGGCGGTATTTATACGTAATATTAAACAGCCATCAATCACTTCTGAGTCAGGCTTTGGCAGGTATTTTAACAAAACCAGTTGTTTATAAGCAATAATTAGATGTCCTGTAACCAAAAAAATAAAAGTTAAGAAAGCCAAGAAAAAAATGAGAAGAGTTGTCATCACAGGGTTGGGAATTTATTCTTGTATAGGGAAAAACCTTGAAGAAGTTAAAGATTCATTATATCATGGACGGTCTGGAATAGGTTATATGCCAGAACGCAAAGCACTGGGATTTCGTTCGGCCCTGTCGGGTATCGTCGAAAAACCCAACCTTAAAGGCATCCTTGACAGAAGGTTGAGAGTGGGGCTCGCCGATCAGGGCGAATATGCCTACCTATCTACTCTGGAAGCATTAAAAAATGCCAACATTGATAGTGATTACCTCCAGAAACACGAAGCAGGGATACTGTTTGGCAACGACAGTTCCTCGGCGGCAGTCATTGAATCTACCGATATAGTCCGTGAAAAAAAAGACACTATGCTCCTTGGCTCGGGGTATATCTTTCAGGCGATGAACTCTACCGTAAGTATGAACCTCTCTGTAATTTTCAAACTGCGGGGTATCAATTTTACGATTAGCGCTGCCTGTGCCAGCGGGTCACATGCCATTGGCATGGGCTATTTCCTTATTAAACACGGATTGCAAGATATGATAGTGTGCGGCGGAGCACAGGAAGTCAATCCTTTTGCCATGGGCAGTTTCGACGCATTGAGTGCGTTCTCCATCCGTGAAGCAGAGCCGCAAAAAGCCTCACGCCCATTCGACAAAAACCGCGACGGACTCGTACCTAGTGGCGGAGCCGCAACAGTCATTCTGGAAAGTTACGAATCAGCCGTAAAACGCGGCGCCCCCATACTTGCCGAAGTGGCTGGTTACGGGTTTTCATCCAACGGCGAGCATATTTCACAATCCAATGTCGAAGGACTGATACGTGCCATCCGGATGTCGATTAAAGATGCCGGTATGACACCCGGCGATATTGATTATATCAACGCTCATGCCACCTCAACCATACACGGCGACATCTCGGAAGCTATGGCACTGGCCGATGTTTTTGCAGATAAGTGCCCCCCGGTCAGCTCCACCAAATCAATGACCGGACACGAATGCTGGATGGCCGGCGCCAGCGAAATAGTGTATGCAACACTTATGATGCAAAATTCATTTATTGCACCCAATATCAACTTTGAAGAACCCGACGAATATTCAAAAAAACTAAATATCATCCCGCAAACGGTAACTAAAGATTTTGATGTATTTTTGTCGAACTCTTTTGGTTTTGGAGGCACCAATTCAACAATAATCATAAAAAAAGCACTGTAAAATCAGCAATTTATATGGACAAAGAAGAAGTAATCAATAAAATAAATCTATTTTTAATCGAAGAATTCGAACTGGAACCCGAACAACTGAAACCCGAGGCCTTATTAAAAACCGACCTGGGTATCGACAGTCTGGATTTTGTAGATATTATCGTAATCATCGAAAAAAACTTCGGATTCAAGGTAAAAGGCGAAGAAATGGCTACCGTGCGTACCCTCCAGGATTTTTACGATTATGTCATGGCCCGTGTCAACTCCAAAGCAGTATAAAATCAGAAGAAACAAATGACCCAATGGGAAGGAAAAACCCGCGGAGGTGTAGCCGGTTATAAAATTTTTGTCTTTATCATCAAATATTTGGGGGTATCTTTTGCCTACTTTTTTCTAAAATTTGTTGCCGTGTATTTTCTGTTTTCAGCGTCTAAAGCCAACAAAGCCATCTTTTTTTATTTCAACAAAATCCACCATTACAGTAAAACGCACTCTTTTGTGAACTCGTACAGAAATTTTTGCCTTCTTGGAAAAGTCATCGTAGATAAAATTGCCCTTCTGTCGGGGAGTTATAATAAATTTACCTACAACTTTGACGGTGAAAATCATCTGCGTGATTTGGCCAAAGCTCAAACTGGCGGCATACTTGTCAATGCCCATGTTGGCAACTGGGAAATTGCCGGCCAGCTTCTTGAACGACTTGACACACGCATCAATATACTGATGTACGATGTCGAACACGAAAACATCAAAAAATACCTTGCTTCGGTACTCGAAAATAAAAATGTAGGATTTATCATCATCAAAGATAGTTTCTCCCATCTGGAAAAAATTCGTGAAGCCCTGTCCAATAAAGAAATTATTGCCATGAACGGTGATCGTTATTTGCCTGGAAATAAAACTATTACATGCAAATTTCTTGGCCAGGATGCCGACTTCCCCGTAAGCCCGTTTTATATGGCTGGTAAATATGACGTGCCGGTAGTATATGTTTTTGCCATGAAAGAAAGTGCTTCGCACTATCATTTCTATGCGTCAGCCCCGCGCAAACTGGAGAATTTTGCCAGCTACCACCATCGTGAAAAAGCATTGAAAACTATTGTAAATGAATATGTTGCCACACTGGAAAATATTGTGATGAAATACCCGTTACAATGGTTTAACTACTATTATTTCTGGAAACAAACCCCATGAACGGAAAGAAAAAAAATATCTTAATAGCCTCACTCAACACTCTGACGATTCCCTACCCGGTATATCCCATAGGAATATCATATTTATCAACCTATATTGAACAAAAACTGCCTGATTATCAGGTCACACTGTTTGACTTCAACTTGTCCAACCCGGAAGATTTTCTCCGAACCCTTGAACAATTATCCCCCCAATACATCGGTTTTTCAATACGCAATATCGATGGGGCAAACTCATACGACCCCACAAATTTTATCAAAGGATACAAAACCATCATCGATTTTCTTAGAAAAAACTATCATTCGGATTATAAAGTATTTTTAGGAGGGGCTGGTTTTTCAATTTTTCCCCAGGCCATGTTCAGCCTGTTAAAACCTGATTATGCAGTGGTAGGCGAAGGTGAAGAATCTCTGGTTGAGCTAATTACAAACCTGGATGCCGGAAAACCAGTAGATCACATTAGCGGCCTGGTGTACGAAAAAAATGGGGCAATCGTTGTTAATAACAAAAAACTCCATCCGGCGGATTTGCAATTATGTTTTGATAAAAATCTGATAGATTTTTACTGGTATCACAGTGGTATGCTCAATATACAGACAAAACGAGGTTGCCCTTTTAATTGTGTTTATTGCACTTATCCCGTTATCGAAGGCCGCATTGTCAGAACACTGAATACCGACCTCATCGTGGAAAATATCAGTAAGCTTTACCGCGACAAAGGCATTGATTATATTTTCTTTACCGATTCGGTGTTTAATATGAAAAACGATTACAACATCGAACTGGCCGAAAAAATCATCAGGTCGGGGATAAAAATCCGTTGGGGAGCCTACTTCTATCCAAAGGGGTTAAACAAAGAAATTTTACAGCTTTTCAAAACCTCCGGGCTTACCCATATCGAATTTGGAACAGAATCTATCAGTCAACATGTTCTCCAATGCTACGGAAAGCATTTCACTGTTGACGACATTATTCAGCAGAGCGAACTTTGCAACATGGTTGATGTACCCTTTGCCCATTTTATGATACTTGCCGGTTATGGCGAAACGGACAAAACCATCAACGAAACCTTTGAAAACAGCAAAAAAATAAAAAATACCGTGTTTTTTCCCTTTGTCGGTATGCGGATATATCCGGGAACAAAACTTTATGAAATTGCTGTAAATGAAAACATTATTGACAAAAATGACCTCCTCCTGGAGCCCAGATATTTTATTTCAAAAGAGGTAAACACCGCAACTCTGAAGGACCGTGCCAAAAATACCGGCAGACGCTGGGTTTTCCCCGATGAAGACACTGCGGCAATTACCAACAAAATGCGAACCCTCCGAAATAAAAAAGGCCCCTTGTGGGAATATCTTATCCAATAGTTTATGATTGCACAAGGTAATGATGTATTGAAACTTATCCCTCAAAGGCCCCCCATAGTCATGGTGGATAAACTGATTTCGGCTGCCGACAAAAAAACCCTCAGCGGCCTGAAAATTACTCCGGAAAATATTTTTGTAGAAGACAACTGTCTGCAGGAACCTGGAATAATTGAAAACATAGCGCAGTCGGCTGCGCTGGGAGTCGGATACCTGTGTCAATCGAAAAACGAAAAAATCCCTATCGGCTTCATTGGCGCCGTGAGCAACCTCAAAATTTTCGGCCTCCCAAAAGTTAACACCGAAATAACTACCGAAATACAGGTTGAATACGAAGTAATGGAGGCAACGCTTATCAGCAGCAAAGTATTTTGCAATGAACAGCTTCTGGCTCAGGCCGAAATGAAAATTTTTCTTAAAACAGAAATCTAACACAATAATTTATCCGCAATCCTCATGGGCGAAGAAACTAAAGAAAACAAAAGCAAAAACAACATTGTAGATATCGAAAATCTTGACGTTGACCATCGGAAGTTCAGAATCACGCATTACCAGATGGAAAAAAACGGTAATTTTTCCCACGACCTGAAATCAGATTGGGGCGGCCGCGACCCCGTGGTTGACCAAAGTCTCGAAATAGTCAAAGAAAGAATCAATATAGCCAGGCAAAAGGTCATCAACGGCGAAGTTAGTCCCATAGCTTACTATATGGAAAAATGTATTTCCGATTTAAAAACTCTTGCACAATATACCGGCATGGCCAAATGGAAAGTTAAAAGACACCTGAAAGTAAAAATCTTCAAAAAACTAAATGATGATATCTTGAAACGGTATGCTGACTTTTTCGGCATCTCACTAGAAGAATTAAAAGATATCGACCACCTAAAACACTAAAAACTATACTATTATGAAGCTGAATTTCGACCACATGCAACTTTCTGCCCATTGCGAAAGTGGTGCTACTGTGAATATGCTGGGATACTATAATATTAAAATCACCGAGCCCATGGTTTTTGGCATCGGTGCAGGATATTATTTCGGACACCTGCCCTTTTTAAAAATGAACTATTCGCCTGCCACCACTTTCAGGGCATTGCCAGGCCTTGTCTTCAGCCGCACCTGCAAACACCTCGGCATTTCTTATGTGCGCAATACTTATCGCGACCCTAAAAAAGCCATGGACGAACTCGACCGGGTGCTAGAAAAAGGCATCCCTGTAGGTGTACAGGTGGGAGTTTTCCAACTGCCTTTTTTTCCGCCCGAATACCGTATGCATTACAACATGCACAATATGGTAGTGTACGGAAAAGAAAACAATAACTATTTTGTTGCCGATAGTGTCATCGAAGGCGAAAACAAAATTTCTTATGAAGACTTGATGCGCGTGCGTTATGCTAAAGGCGCCTTTGCCCCAGAAGGCAAAATGTATTATATGACAAAAATTCCCGAAGCAGTAGAATTTAAAACACCTGCAGTTTGGGGTATCAAAAAATCCTGCCATGAAATGCTCGACCTGCCATTTTGGATGGTAGGCATCAAAGGAATAAAGTATTTTTCAAAACAACTGCGCAATTGGCCCGAAAAAAAAGGCAACAAGCTGGCGTCACAATACCTCATGCAAGCCATCCTCAGCCTGGAAGAGATAGGAACAGGAGGCGCCGGATACCGTTTTATCTATGGCGCATTTCTGAATGAAGCCGCTGATTTGCTGCAACGGGAAGAACTTAAAGAACTTGCAATCGACATGGGAAAAGCCGGCGACCGTTGGCGTAATTTCTCTTATCTGGGAGCCCGTAACTGCAAAAACAGGTACGAACCGGAATTTTCATACGGGCAACTCGCCGATATTCTTATGGATTGTGCTGACCAGGAAGAAGCGATTTTCAAAAAATTAAAAAAAATAAAATTCTGAAATCGATATAAAGTACCTAATTTTGAAACCTGCAAAACCGATTGAAAAAGTTGATCAATGTCCGAAGAAACTATTATTGAAATAATTAACCTGACTAAAACATACAAGGGGAACAAAAAGCCTGCTGTTGACGGAATATCCCTGAAAATATACCAGGGAGAAATTTTTGGGCTTCTGGGCCCTAACGGCGCCGGAAAAACCACCACCATCTCCATACTTTGCGGACTATTTGCACCAAGCAAAGGAGATGTTTATGTCGACGGGCTTTCAGTCAGAAATGATAAAGAAAGAATAAAAAATATTATCGGTATCGTGCCTCAGGATATTGCGTTGTATCCCAGCCTCACAGCTTATGAAAACCTCCGCTTTATCGGAAGAATGTATGGACTGAAAGGCAAAATCCTGAAAGAACGCATCAAAATGTATGTCGAACTGCTTGGACTGCAGGAAAGCCTAAACAAGAAAATCAGTACCTACTCGGGAGGCATGAAAAGAAGAATTAACCTTGTTGCAGGCCTGCTGCACAATCCAAAAATTGTCATTCTGGATGAGCCTACCGTGGGAGTTGATGTACAATCAAGAAACATGATGGTGCAATACCTTAAAGAACTAAACAAAACAGGTACCACCATCATATACACCTCTCATTATCTGCAGGAAGCCGAGTGCCTGTGTTCCAGAGTTGCTTTTATGGATAATGGAAAAATGATTATTCAGGGAACGCCCAAGGAACTAATCAAAAAAACTCCAGGATGTCAGAACATGGAAGAAACATTTTTAAAACTTACCGGAATTGATTTAAGGGATTAAAATGCTGATATGAATAAGTTTTTTGCATCATTCGTTAAAGAAATATTACTGCTGATCCGCGACAGAGCCGGAATAATATCACTGTTTGTCATGCCCATAATACTTGTCTTCGTGATGACAATTATTGAAGATAGTGCCCTCAACTCCATTGCCGACAAACAAATCTCGATGTTATTCTCCAACCCCCAAAACGACAGCCTGGGAATTGCCATAAAAAAAGGCCTGGAAGATACCAAAGCATTTACCATCCTCGAATCGGTTGACGGCAAACCCTTGGATAAACAATCCCTTGAGCACTATGTTTCCGCGGGAAAATATCCCGTGGGAATTTATATACCCGAAGGCGCCACCGACACGCTCCGGAGCAACGCACGCAAGGTAGTAATGAAAACTTTTGCCGAAATAGGACTCACTTCCGGTGAACCCAAAACCTATGAATTCGACTCCGTGGTTATCAATATTTTTTATGACCCTGCTGTCCGAAATTCATTAAAAGCACTGGTTGACGGTGCTATAGGCCAACATTCCGCCAATATCGTCGGCAAAATGGTTTCCGAAATGTACTCCGAGATACTTTCGGATTTCCTGCCCGGCGAAAAAAAACTTAACGTCAATTATCCCACTATGATTACTGTAAACAAACAGTACGCCTCGGAACCCGACAACACCATTTCACCAAATTCTACCCAGCACAATGTGCCTTCATGGACATTGTTCGCCATGTTCTTTATTGTTATACCTTTAGCTTCCAGCATTATACAGGAAAAAGAAGGCGGCACTTACCTGCGCCTGGTTACCATGCCCAAGACCTATATTACGACTTTCATCGGGAAAATGGCCGTATATTTCATCGTTTGCCTGCTTCAGGTAATTATTTTATTCAGTATGGGCATGTACATCATTCCCTTAACAGGTATCCCCGGCCTGCAAATTGGCACACACTTCAACGCACTGGTTATTGCTGTGCTGGCCTCGGCCTTTGCCGCCGTTGCCTTTGGAGTTATGATGGGTTCGTTTTGCACAAGTTATCAGCAGGCAGCTTCTGTCGGCGTTATTCTTATCATTATCCTGGCTTCTTTTGGCGGATTGTGGATGCCAGTGTACCTGATGCCAAAAAATCTGCAGGGCTTTCTCGGATACTCTCCCATGAATTGGGCATTAACCAACTTTTACGACCTTTTCCTTCGTAATGCGGAAATAAAAAATATTCTTCCCAACGTATTTAAATTAATACTCTTTGGTATAGGCTGTTTCACGTTGGGATTTGCATATAAAGCCATCAAAAAAGTAAAATAATTATGCTGTCCGAAACAACACCAATAAACATACGATTCCACGAAGTAGATTCTTTGCGCATAGTGTGGCACGGCCATTACCTCAAATATTTTGAAGACGGCCGCGAAGCTTTCGGAAAAAAATACGGCATTGGTTATATGGATGTGTTCCGCGCCGGACTGGCTACCCCACTGATAAAAATTTCCTGCGAGTACAAAAAAGCTGTGAAATACAACGACAAAGTGATGCTTCAAACCACCTTTATCCCCACACAGGCAGCAAAAATCATTTTTGAATTCGCTTTGTTTAACGAAGACACAAAAGAAGTTTATGCCTCCGGCGAAAGCACCCAGGTGTTCTTAAACCAAAACAACGAACTGATGCTCACATCCCCCGATTTTTACACCGAATGGAAAAAGAAATGGGGATTACTTTCCTGAAAGTAAAAATCAAAAGATTTTTTTCATAATTTTGCCACCTAATTTTTTTTCATGCATCAGGTTTTTGTTTGTGGTGGTAACGTAATAACTTCCCTCGGATTTTCCACCGAAGAACATATCGACAAAATAAAAAAGGAAATTTCAGGTATCAGGCTGATACAAGACAGCACTTTGTACCCTGAAAATTTTTATGCCTCATTGGTTGATAACCAGCGCCTCGAAAATGAATTCGCCTCCCTTTCAAACCCCGGCGAGTTTACACGCTTTGAGAAACTGATGATACTCACTGCCCAAAAAGCCCTTGCACAAAATCAACTAATTGATCCCGCTTCAGAAAAAACCGTCTTTGTAATTTCTTCCACAAAAGGCAACATCAACCTTTTAGAAAAAAATCACAAGGAGGCTTTTGACCCAACAAGAATATACCTTTGGAAATCAGCAGAAATAATTGCCCGGTATTTCGGCAATAAAAATAAACCGCTGCTAATCTCAAATGCATGTATTTCAGGTGTTCTTGCGATCACCGCCGCCAGCCAGCTCTTACGATCAGGCCGTTACGAAAATGCTGTGGTCATTGGCGGCGACATAGCCTCTGAATTTGTTATTTCCGGTTTTTTATCATTCAAATCGTTATGCAATGGGATTTGCAAACCCTTTGACAAAGAACGCAACGGGCTCAACCTTGGTGAAGGTGCCGGCGCACTGATTCTCAGCACAAACCCCGGACATCAACACGAGGCCCCAAGGATAAAAATACTTGGTGGAGCCTGCAACAACGACGCCAACCACATCTCGGGGCCATCACGTACCGGCGAAGGTCTGTTCCTTGCAGTTACACGTGCCATGAAAAATTCGGAAACCAGCCCGGCTCAGATAGATTTTATCTCGGCGCATGGCACGGCCACACCCTATAACGATGAAATGGAATCAAAAGCATTTAGCAGCGCCGGCTTAAGTAAGGTGCCACTCAACAGCCTGAAAGCGTATTTCGGTCATACATTAGGGGCCGCCGGTGTCATCGAATCGTGGATATCCATTTATGGATTAACCCACGATATTATTTTCAAAACATTGGGATTTAATGAATTAGGAGTACCGGAAGCCATCACTGTTGTGAACAAATTAACACCTAAAGTTCAAAAGCACATTTTAAAAACAGCTTCCGGATTTGGAGGTTGCAATGCAGCCGTAGTATTTTCAAAAGATTAAGAGACATGCAAATCACAAAGACGACCTATATCTCAAAAAATACTGTTTGGCTTAATAATGAACTGCTTTACAGCCAAGACGATACGGTTGGTTATCAGGACTTTATCAAAGCCTCATTCAAACTCCTGTGTACCCCCTATCCCAAGTTCTATAAAATGGACATCATGAGTAAGCTTGGCTATCTGGCAACGGATATTCTGCTGAAAGACATGGATTTATTGTCCAAATATGCCAAGGAAGATATAGGACTGGTTTTTTTGAACAGTTCCTCCACCATCATCACCGACAAAGAACATCAGCAAACCATAAGCGACCGGAATAATTATTTTCCCAGCCCTGCAGTATTTGTTTACACCCTTCCCAACATCATGCTGGGCGAAATTTGCATTAAAAACGGTTTTTTCGGCGAAAATGCCCTCCTGATCTCAGAAAAATTTGATGCTGAAGTGCTTTTTACACAAATAAAACTATTGTCCGAAACCCGGCAGCTACAAGCCTGCATTGCAGGATGGGTAGAAACAAATGAAAATCATTTTGAAGCATTTACCATGCTCATCGAACCTAATGACAAGGTGGAAGGTTCAAAAGAAAAATGTACTTTTGACGTCGAAAATATTCAAAAATTATACAAACGATAATTAATACATACTATGGAAGAACAAGAATTGATTGAAAAACTCAGAAAAGAAATCATACAGCAACTGAACCTCGAAGACCTGAATCCCGAAGATATTGACCCAGATGCAGCTCTTTTTGGCGAAGGTTTAGGCCTTGATTCTATTGATGCACTCGAAATCATTGTACTGCTCGAAAAAAACTACGGAATCAAAATTGAAGACCCAAAGGAAGGTAAAAAAATATTTGCTTCCATACGGACACTGGCCAAATATATAATGGACCATCAAAAAGCCCAGTAATTGATGGAAAAGAGGATCTTTGTAACCGGCATGGGCATCATTACTGCCCTGGGAAAAAACCTGCCGGAAACTTTTGATGCTCTCGTACACTTGCGATCCGGTATCGGCCCAATCAGGCACCTCAACACCATACACCGGGGTAAAATTCCCGTGGCCGAAGTTTCTCAAACCAACGAGGAATTGGCAGGGTTGTGCGGGATGGAAAACAGAAAGGATCTGACACGCACCACCTTACTAGCCCTTATAGCTGTAAACGAAGCGATCAAATCCGCACGGCTAAGAGACGTCGGCGACACCGGTCTGATTTCGGCCAACACCGTGGGAGGCATGGACAAAAGTGAGCAGTACTATTACGACTACCTCAAATTAAAAAAAGTCAACCCTTTTGTTTCTACCAGTGATTGTGCCGACAGTACAGAAAAAATAGCTGATTACCTGGGTATTAGCAAATTTGTAACCACCATCAGCACGGCTTGTTCGTCGGCTTCCAATGCGGTTTTACTTGGCGCCCGTCTGATACAGAATGGAACCCTCAAACGTGTTATCGTGGGTGGCACCGAATGCCTCACAAAGTTTCATCTCAATGGTTTTAATGCGCTGAAAATTCTGGATTATGAGCCTTGTAAGCCCTTCGACAAAAACCGCGCAGGCATAAACTTAGGAGAAGGCGCTGCCTACCTGGTACTGGAATCAGAAGATGTAGCCTCTGAAGTCAATTTTGAATTACGCGGCTGGGGCAATGCCTGTGAAGCTTTTCATCAAACCGCCTCATCACCGGAAGGCGATGGCGCGTATTTAGCTATGAAGAAGGCACTGGAAATGAGCGGATTACAACCAGAAGATATTGATTATATCAACGCACACGGCACCGGCACCGACAATAACGACCTTTCCGAAGGCCGTGCCATACAACGGCTCTTTGCTCCACACATCCCTCTGGTCAGCTCCACTAAGCCCTACACCGGACACACTACCAGTGCCGCCGGTACAGTGGAGTCAATCATCACCTTGCTGGGCATGAAAAACAACATGGTATTCCCAAACCTCAACTTTAAGGAACAACTACCTGAACTCAACTTCAAACCTGTGGATCAACTTATTACCAACATAAAACTTAAAAACGCTTTGTCAAACTCATTTGGTTTTGGAGGGAATAATACAACGCTGATTTTTTCAAAAATTTCTTGATGAAAAATTATTATACCTCTTCAACTCAACAAACCAAAACAATCTCTTGATAGCTATAGGAACAACCTAACAACCTAAACACCTAATCCCCTAACAGCCTAAACACCTAACCCCCTCAAAATGTCCTCTTACATCTCCGGCATCGGATGCATCTCGCCCCAGCAAACCATAGGATCCAGTAACCTTCTGGAGGAACCGGTCAATTCTCAGGCTTTGTTTCTGCAATGTATCCAGCCCGAATCATACAGGGATTATATAGACCCTCTCCTCTCCCGCCGTCTTAGTCGCAATATTAAAATGGGTATCACGGCAGCGCTCATCAGCATCAAAGAAAGCGGTATTGACAATCCAGGAGCCGTTATTACCGGGACAGGAATGGGTAGTGTGGTGGATACCGAGAAATTTCTCACCACCATGCTCGACAACAACGAGACCCTGCTCAACCCGACCAATTTCATGCAATCGACATACAACACCATAAGTTCTCAGATCGCTATCATGCTGAAATGCTCGAATTATAATACCACATACGTTCACCGCGGATTCTCTTTTGAATCAGCACTGGCCGATGGAATGGACCTGATGAACAGAGGAGAAGCCGAATCAGCATTAATTGGCGGAATAGACGAAATGTCTGAAAATCATTTTGTGATCTCAAGCCTTACAGGTGCCTGGAGACAACGGGCTGAAAGCAACCTGTCTCTGCTGAAAACACCAGCAGAGGGCACTATCCCTGGCGAAGGCTCTGTCTATTTTACCCTGACAAAAAATTGTCAACCCAGTTCCTATGCACTGTTGGATTGTCTGAAAACCTTTTATAAACCAAAATCAAAATCCGCCGTAGTCGAAGCCATTGATAATCTGCTAAACGAAAATTCTCTCACCTCTGCCGACATTGACCTGGTGGTGGCAGGACTCAATGGTGACAAAACATCCGACGCATGGTATCATACTATAACAGTGGAATTGTTTGAAAACAAACCTGTTGCAGCCTTCAAGCATCTTTGCGGGGAGTACTACACCGCTTCGGCTTTTGGCCTTTGGTTAGCTTCAAACATAATAAAACAACAGCGGATACCTCCGGTGGCACTCTATAAAGGAAAAACCCCCGGAACTATCCGCCGCATATTGCTGTATAATCATTATGCCGGAGAACAACATGTGGCCATGCTGCTCCGCGTAATACCCAAATAATTATTTTTCTTGTAACTGCTTGATTTCCTGTTTTAGTTGTTCTATCTGGGCTTGCTGCTCCTGAATAGCTTTTACAAGAACAGGTATAAGTTCGCTGTATTTTACACCATAGGTATCGGGAAATTCGCTGGCTGGCTGATGGGTTTCTTTATCAATTTCCGTTTGAGTATGTACCACCACATCAG
>Ga0116171_10001051_pt1 | contig 28450 bp, 13 predicted proteins | sample AD_JPNHW2_MetaG_FD_89798 | JGI IMG/M metagenome (GOLD analysis project Ga0116171, IMG submission 89798) | Active sludge microbial communities of municipal wastewater-treating anaerobic digesters from Japan - AD_JPNHW2_MetaG | ecosystem: Engineered > Bioreactor > Anaerobic > Digestate | place...
ATTTCGAGAAAGCACACAAATTATATGTACTTGCAGGAGAAGCATAAGGGGTAGTAAATGTATAATCAGCAGTAGCGCCCGGAACAATTGTGCCTGCCCAGGTTTCGGTAACCACAGCGCCATTATTAACCCTGTATTTCACGGGTACGGAGGTTAAATTACCAGTACCGAAATTTTTGATGGTTACCTGTACTGTTACCGGGCTTCCAGTTTGGGTTGCCGCATTGGGCTGCAAAATAGCAATAACACCAGCATCCTGCGGAATAGGCGGAGCGGTCAGTGAAAAATCATCAACAGCCCAGCCTTCATCAACATCTGCTGCATCAGAGAAAAATTTAAATCTGAATTGAACAGGTGCTACAGCATCAACAATGGCCGGATTAGACGTCAGCCTGAACTTCGAATGGACATAACCGCCCGAACTACCAGACCAACATGGTAATCCTGATACAGTTGTATTATACCAGTTAACAGCATTGGGATCATTAAGTGTTCCAAGTATTGTCCAGTTTCCACCATTGATTGAGTATTCAATACGGCAGCCGTCATATCCTGATTCGGTCTCGTACCAATGCCAGAATTCCATGTATGAACTGTCGACATTTGTAAACATGAAGAATGGAGAATACAAGTATTCTGTTGAGCTGTTGGTATAGTTTCCGTCCAGGTTTGTCACCCAGGCATGAGTGGGACTATAGGCTGAATCAATTACCGGAGCTGCCGGGACTCCCCATTCCCATAAACTGCTTGTCCCCAATCCAAACCAGGTAACAAGGCCTTCATAATTATCACTGAAAGGCACATCGTATATGGGAACACCTGTGATGTGGTTCAAAGCAGTATCATTATTATGATCACCGTCGGCAACAAGGCCGGTATAGGAATACAGGTCAAATGCCCCTGTTGGTACCGCCAACGATGTAGTGAACGTAATGTTTACTGTATCCTCTGGGATTAATGCGCCCGTCCATACCTGGGTTACAGGAGCTCCATTCAATCCGACTCTGTATGAAACAGGTATTGAATGTAATGTATCGGTTCCAAAATTCTTAATGCGGACCTTAACCGGAACGTTACCTCCCGCGATAGATTGGATTGCCGGAGTATAGATAGCCTCAACTCCTGCATCCTGCGGATATGGCAAGGTTATCGCAAAATCATCCACCGACACGCCATCCCTGTTTCCTGAACCATCACTGGTAAATACGAAACGGAACCGGACTAATGGCGTATTATTTAAGGTGTCGAGTTTATATTCAGAATATTTCCACCCAGCCGAACTATTTGTCCATCCCGGTTTTCCGCTTGACGAAATTACATCATCATTATACCAGAATACAGCTCTGGGGTCACTTTGTTTACCAAGTACATTCCATGTTGCACCACTGTCGATGGTATAATCAATACGTGCCCCATCGAAACCGTTTTCTGTATAATAATTTATCCAGAATTTCATTCTTGCATTTACTGCTGTGGAAAAGTCGAAATACTGTGTATATAGCACTGCATTTGCACTGGAGAAATAGCTGGTATCCAGATTTATATCCCAGGCATTAGGTAAAGAATGAGCTGTATTGGTGACGCCATAACCCGGTGTTCCAAGTTCCCACTTTGTATTATTTGCAGCTACCTGAGACCAGTAAACTGTGGAACCGTCAAAGTTATCGTAAAAAGGAAGTGCGCTTGTAATCACCCCGTAAGGATGTATACATAAAGTGTCATTGTTATGGTTTGCATCTGCAGATAATGATGTATAAGCACACAAATCAAAGCCAAGGTCAGGAACAACAAAGGTTTGAGCAAAGGTTACCGTATCGGTCGCGTTTGGCAGTAAAGTGCCATTCCACGCTTCTGTACCCTGTATTGCACCATTTAATGTATATACCAGATTCATCGAAGTTAATGTATCTGCACCAAGATTCTTGAAGATGACAGTAACCGTATCGACATCACCTGATATAAGCTGGGTGGAAGGGGATAAAAATGAAGTTACACCGGCATCATATAAAGGCGTGGCGGTAAATGTTTTGCAAGTAGTGTCGTTAAAATTATAAGTATCCCCGGTAAGTTCCGTCCAGGCACAAATATTATTGACAAAAGGCGTAACGATAATGTTGGGTAAAACAGCTGTATCTGTTGCAAACGGCAATATATCTCCACCGCTCCAAACTATAGACTGTGGAACTCCTCCGTTGTATGAATAAGCTACTACCATATTCGAAGAATTGTGAATAGTATCTGAACCGAAATTCTTTATAATAGCCTGAACAGGAACAACAGCTCCTTCAATTTCTAAAGATGTCGGGTTTATAACTGATATAACACCAGCATCATTTGGTATTTGCGGTAAAATTATTACAGTATAATCCTCTGTTTCACCCCAGTAGTAACTACCGCATGCAGGAGCCACATCGCTTTCGTCCAGCACAACACGCATTCTCAAAGGTTCATTTGTAACTATACCGGTTGTGGGAACGGTAAACGTACCACTCACTGTTGGGTATGAAGAACTTGTTGATGCAGAAAATACCTTTTCAGCAGGCAATTCGAATGATCCATTCCTGTTGTAATCAATGTAAACATTAACCATTGATCCCCAGAACGTCGTACTCGTGTTACATTGTGATACAGAAATCGGATAAATTGATCCGGAATTAAGTATTACAGGAGATAGGGCCGTGTAATTAGTATAGGTTGCCGTACAGGAAGGATTGGAATAAACCGGTAAAGGATTCCCGTTATTAAGATTACTCACCGTAACATTGCTTATATCACAATCACTTGTATAATTCGCTCCTGAAGCACAATATATTAATGAATCGTTTATTATAGTTTTGTACACCGTATCGTTTATTGTTGTAATATCGCAGGATAAATCTGAATATACCATCAAGCTGTAGGTAATATATGCTGAAAGGTCTGCAGGTATCGCAAATGTAAAAATTGAAGTATCTCCCGAAGCAATTGGGCCCTGAATGGTATCGTTTACCGCCAGGCCTCCATTTATAGAATAATGTACGGGTATTTTCACAGCTGGTGCAGAACCATAATTTTTAACCTTTATGGTAACCGGTTCAGCATTTGATAATTCAATGCCGGAGGTCGGCTCATAAATAGCTAATACGCTTACATCACAGGCAGGAACTCCGGTTACAAAAACAGTATCAGGAACGCGGGCACTGGCACAACCCTGATCACCTGCAGCCAACGACACATCATCCAGATACCAGCCATCATCATCACCGGAAACATCTGTTGTAAAAACAAAAGCAAGCTGAATGGTACTGGCGCCAGTAGTATTAATGCTTCCGCTATGGGTCTCATAGGCCATTACATCATCGTACAAGGGCATATCTGATGATGTAGCACATGAATTCCAAAGTGGTTCTTTATACTCAGTATCATTTGTATTATATGAACCTGTCGTAGGGATAAACTGTATCCAATTGCCTGCGTCAAGCTTGTAAGCAACAAAACCATGATCATAACCACTCTCTGTTGAATAGCGATGAGTATAGCTGAGCATCATACTGGTTATGCCATCTAGACTGACTACCGGCGACGTTAGTAATTGTGATGAGTAACCATCATAATCTTCGGCATATACAGTGCCGTGGCCGGCATCAGATGACCATACCCATGTTACAGGAGAACTGCAAGGTGAAGATGCTGTCCAACCTTCTAAATCATTATCAAAAGTCCAGATATTGGGTTCAATAGTAGTAGTAGCCTCAGCATAATAAACCGTAGTATTAAAAAGCAAAGGAGTAACAAGAGAATGTGAATTTGACAATGCGACCCCGCCAGTGGGTACATCATACCAATTTACGGAATCAGGCGAGCTTGCATAAAGCGTTGCTGAAGTACCATAAGGAACGGTATCATTAACAACAGACGGAACCGGAGGAGTGTACTGCAGAATAAATACAGACAGTATAGTATCATTACCTGCATATGGGTCGCCTGATAATGAAATGTATGAAGTCAAATTAAAAGTGGAATCATTATTTACAGGTGTTAATCCGGTAACTAAAGGTGTTGTAAAAGTGAATGGCACAGTATCCCCAGGGTATAATATTCCGGGAAAAGCTTCTGAAATTACTGAGCTGCCATTCACAGTATAATTAATTGAAAGATTATTGCTGAGTGTATCCATGCCGTTATTGGCTATAAGGACAGAAATATCTTCCATGGTTCCGCTACAACCACCAACCGGAGAAGTGATGGCAATAATTGAAGCTTCCTTTGGATAGAGTTCCAGAAAGGCCGTATCCGGGATACGCGCACTGGCGCAGCCTCCAAGGCCTCTACTGATAGTAACCTTGTCAATAAACCATCCATCATCATCTCCGGAAACATCTGATGTAAAAACAAATCCGAGCTTAATATTTGTCGCTCCTGCAGTGTTAATAACACCGGAACTTAAAATATAAGTGGACTGGGTTCCTGTATAGCAACTTTTAGTATTTGAAGCACATCCGTTTAATGGGTCATTGCCAACATTTTCAGAAGCGTTATAAGTATTTACTGTTGGCACAAACTGTGTCCAGGGGCCATTATCAAGTTTATAAGCAATATATCCTTCGTCATAAGTTGCTTCAGTTCCATAACGATGATTAAAGGACAGGGATACTGTTGAAGTACCCGATACGGAAACACTGGGTGAAGTTACCAATTGATATGAATAGTCATCCGGATCCGGCGCATGTAAAGTTCCCATACCGTTATCTCCATCCCATGCCCAATTATCAGTTGAGGTACAAGGATTTTCTACAGTCCAGCCCTGTAAATCGCTATCAAAAGTCCACTCAGCCGCACCTCCCGGCGTATGGGCTTCAGCATAATAAATACCCATATTATACAAATTGGGTGTAATGAAAGTATGGGTCATGGCCAAAGCATTACCACCTGAAGGAACGTCATACCAGTAAACACTATCCAATGAGATTGCCGTCAGCATTGCCGGTGCACCATAAGGAACAGTATCGCTAATGGTAACAGGATCAGCAGGCACATAAGAGGAATTAACAGATTTACTGGCCGTATCATTAGTCTGAACAGGGTCTCCGGTTAAGGCAATCCATGCTTTAATAGGGAAAACAATATTAGTATCAACGACATGTGCATCTACTGTCTGGGTAAAAGTAAAACTGGTGGTATTTCCGGGAAGGATCATATCAGGAATGGCTTGCGAAACAACAGAGCCATTATTAAACCTGTAATAGCCAGTAAGATTTCCCTGGATAGTATCAGCGCCGGTATTTTTTATATCAACAGTTACAATTTCTGCACTGGATAAACCACAGCCTGAAACTGGTGAAGTTATATTTAAAATAGCTGCTTCCTGTTCTGGCATTAATGAAATATTAATGTCATCGATATAAACATAATATTGACCGGCGTTACTAAAAACATGCCATCCAAAATAATATGACCCTGTAGTGGGTGCCACGAAGGTAGCAGAAGCTTTCTGATAAGTAGTATTTGTAATTGAAGACAATGTTGTTAAAGGAATAGTCATACCTGCGACACTTGCTGACGTACCACATTTTAATTCCAGGTTATTTGTATAGCTAGTGCTGTAAGTTCTGTACCAGAATTCAACCTTATAGGTGGAACCTGCATTCATGGATAAACACCTGGAAAACAACCAATCATTAGCAGCATTAGCAGAGCTATATGCATACCTGGCCGAGAAACTACCGGAATGAGAATATGTCGAACTGCTATAAGGATATGCCCAGGTATATGTATCATTATTAACGTCTAACTTGGACCATCCGGTAACATTCTCCGTGGATTCAAAACCCATCGTATAATTCTGATAGGTCAGGTTATATCCGCTTGATACAGAATAATTTTGAATTGTATCATCACTTGCCGTATTATCTCCGTTTAAATGTATATAAAATTTATAAGTATAGGTACCAGGGACAGCCATATTGGCTTGTTGAGTAAAAGTATAATTATAGCTTGAATCAGGTAAAATAGTATGTATCATGGTTTCATGAACAGGAGTGCCATTGTTTAGCACATAATAAAACTGAACAGTATCAATTTGTTGAGCGCCGGTGTTTTTCACCCTTAATGTTACATTTTCCGTTGCTGTGTGCGTACAAGCGCTAACGGGTTGAACAACTGAAATAATACCAAGGCTGTAATTCGGAATTGTAAATTCATAAGCGCCTATATCCGGTGTACTTGCATCACGTGGATTCCCGTCAATATCATCTGTTACTGAAACCGGTATTCCATGTGCGTTAATCCCGCTGGCAAAAGTATGCAGGTCTGTTGTGCTGAAAAATCCAGGGTTAATATTAATGGAATTAGTATCATGAGCGGTCGCTGTTTTCAATGCAGCAAGCGTTGTAAGGTCAGCGCCCAGGTATCCAAGAACACCCTGAGTTCCGCTTACATAATAATCATTATTATTTGAAGCAGAAAAAGATGTATTGGGTGCTGTCGAATAAATTGCATAATTTTTAGCTGTGGTGCTTGCCGTATTGATCATAGAATTCTGGAATATATTATTTTTCATAATAATGCCAGTAATCGTTGTTGTATTAAAAAGAATAGCTGTGGTTTTGGTTGCACCGCTATATGTAAGATTACCACTCATATATACAGAGTTATAATAGATCTTCAGTCCGCCCGTGGTGCCGTCAAAGTACATCCCTACCGGTGAGCTGCCTGAAAATCCTGTATAACCATCACCTCCGATCATATAAATGATGTTATTGGCAAAAACAAGGTTACTGGAGGCATTACCTGTATTTACAAAAATAGCCCTTCCGCCATAACCACCTGTTCCTGTAGAGGTTATATTATAAATATTATTTTTTATCACCGAGGTGGAAACCATCCCTGTATATATTGAAATACCAACAGGAGTGGTGCTTGCGGCTACAATATTATAGATTTTATTTTTCTGAACCAGGCACGATGCACCATATGTCAGATAAATACCGTTATGCCCTATATAATCCGCTGCAACATCCGAACCGATTATATTATTTAAAATCTGCATATTATCATTCAAACCGCCTGTTACTCCCTGCGCCCATACGCCAAAATATGCTTTAGAAATATCATTGTTCTGAATTACAACACTATCGTTGTCGGCGCCGGCACTTCCAATAGTGGATCCGCCAATAATAACGCCATATATATCTGATGACTTGGCACCAGATTTTATGATACAATTCTTGATAGTAACACCGACACACCCCTGGCCTGTACCAGCACTTGCAAGCCAGATAGCAGCCGTGGAACTTGCAGTACTGTTATTTATAATGGTCATATCACGCGAAGTGGTTCCGTTATTTGAACCGTCAAATATGAAATAATCGGTTCCGTTAAGTTTTATGGTACTTGTGGAGGTGCTGTCATAAATCACAACAGTGGCGCCTGTGTTCGGCATGAAAGTTATGGTATTCGTCGCTGACGCACCGGTTATGGCATTAAACACCAGCTGATTTTTGTAAGTTCCGGAATTAATTTTAAACACTACCGGGCCACTGACGCCGCAATTGTTCAAGGCTGTCTGAACATCAACAAAAGTGGGAAAATCAGCGCCAACTCCTCCAACAGTATAGTTACCGCTCAAAGCATTGGCACAAGCATAAAAACTAATACTTGCTGTATCATTGGAATGATTCTGGTCGGCACTGTCGTTGGGCAATTCAGTCCAGGCCTTAATGATGTGAGGGCCGGCTGTAACATTTACATCACCAATATTAAGAGAGGATGATACCACATCCTGCAACAATACCCCTGTCCAGGAGAAAGACTGCTGTAAAACACCGTCAAGTTTCCAGGCAATATTTACTTTTTTCAGAGAATCCGAACCAAAATTCTGAAGGTAGAGATTAACCGGCAAATTTACACCGGCTGTTACATTTCCTGAAGGTGATAATAGCTGTTTAACCCCCGCATCCTGAGTATAATTTGTCGCCGGGAATGTTAATTTAATATTGGGCCTGATTTTAGAATTTCCATCATAAGCAGGAGGCGTTTCCGAATCAGCATAGCCATATACAACAAGAATATCTGAACCACTGCTATAATCAGTCCGGTACACATTATATGCATCACCTGAGGCACTATAGGCACCATCATCACCAAAGAGCACTTCAATAATTAAATTGCTGGTGCCATCATATGGATAGTCGGTTATATCAAAGGTATACCAACCTAATGCCGTCATCTGGTAAAAATCCGCGCTGGAAAAAACAGTAGTTGCTGAAGTCATATCAGCATAAGCTGCTCCCAAAGTAGTCAATGTGGTCGGCTTGATTTTTATGGTAAAATTTAATAAATGTCTTTTGGTCAGATCAGCTGTAATATAACTTAAATTGAAAGCCATATTTGTAATGCTTCCTGATTTATTAATTTCAGATGCTTTATACAACATCTGTGTCCTGTTATTTTCATAACGGTTATAAAAAGGATAATAATTATTAGTGGTCACAGTTCCGGTACCGATTATAACTTCGGGTGGTCCATGTTTAATATAAAACCAAAGATTTGCGCCATTAATAAAATTGTGGGATGCTGAATTATCAGCCGCATAAACATGGTAGTCAACCCTGTTATTGTACGAATAGCTGGGAATAGTACCGAGATAAGTACTATCAGAGACCCAATGCATTGGAATGTACTGGTTTGCCCCATTATTTAACTGGTATACAATATAAGCCGTATCAATACCGGAAGCATCCTTAATATAAGCATAAATATCAAAAGGACCCGTATTGAAAACAGTGTCCTGAATAATCGGAGTTTTCATAACCAGGGTAGGCGGAAAAAGCTCTGAAATTGAAGCTAACACATTTATATCATCTATATACCAGCCCATGTTTCCCTGTCCGCCATCACCATTATCACGTAAAGTAAAACGCACCCGTACATCGCTTTGATTCGCAGCTAAAGCTGATATATCAAACATTTCTGTCTTCCACCACGATTGGGCAGGCTTTGTTGTAGGTGACCCCGGCAACCAAACCAAAGGATACGTACCGGCACAAAAATGATATGCTTGTGCGGTAAACTGGGAGCCGGATCCTGACTGGTTTATGTACTGGGTTGTTAATTTCACCCAGGGACCGCCATTTACAGATATTTCAACTTTTGCCGTATCCTCAATCTGCATCTTGCATATGTGCGAAAATTTCAGATAAACAACCGAATTACCAACTGTGCTGAAGGAGTTTGTGGTGAGATACGATAGTCCTCCCACTGCAACATAGTTTGAATCGCATTGCGCCCCGGAATTAAACAAGCGTGTATTGATCACAAAATTTGATGTCCCGCTTGCCGTAACGCTATCGCCATTACTGGGGGTTTCAAAGTTTTCATGAAACACAATATTCTGTGCATTTGAAAACACCGCTGCCAAAAGCAACGCAAAAAAGAATAATGATTTTTTCATAATCGCATTTTATTTTATATGTTTATTATCGATAACAGTCATAATGCCATATTTAAACATAATTTACCTATAAATAATAATCATTTATTTCTTGTTTCATTATTAAAAACAAAGAAAATACATCAACATATTATTTATCTGATGATATTAATTATGTAACAAATATAATGATAAAAAACGAATTTTTGTAAAATTTTTCAAATAATGGTCAATAAATAATTAAAAACTTTGATAATCAGGTTCCGGATGTAAACATCCATTGTACAACAAAATAATTATTTTCAATACATTAGCGCCAAATATAATAAACATTAAATTCAAAAAATACAATGTCTGCTATAAGTTAATTAATTTGTAAAAAATTTATCTTAAAAATCATGTGAATTTTCAGGCAAAATCTTTTCGCCTTCAAAAGCCAAAAAATAATAATGTGGTTATTTTGGATTAATTTTGTAAAAAAACTGGATATGCAGAATGCAGAAGAACTGAGAGAAAAAAAGGAAATAATTACCCGCTACCGGAACCTTTTACGAGTTTGCAAGCCCAAAACATCTCAAAAAGATAAACAACAGATCAGAAAGGCTTTTAAGCTTGCTGTGGAAGCACACAGCGATATGCGGCGCAAATCGGGAGAACCCTATATTTATCATCCGATAGCAGTTGCAACCATTGCTGCTGAAGAAATCGGGCTCGGTACTACATCCATCATCTGTGCTCTTCTTCATGATGTGGTTGAGGATACGGAATATACACTTGACGATATCCGCGGAATGTTTGGAGAAAAAGTAGCCAGGATCATTGACGGGCTCACAAAAATTTCGGGAATTTTTGACGCCAAAACCGAATCAATGCAGGCAGAAAATTTCCGAAAAATGTTGCTGACCCTTTCGGACGATGTACGTGTTATTCTGCTCAAACTTGCCGACAGGCTACACAATATGCGGACTCTTTCATCACTTGCAAAAGAAAAACAATTTAAAATTGCTTCTGAAACTTCCTTTTTATATGCTCCGCTCGCCCATCGTCTGGGACTTTTTACAATTAAGACAGAATTGGAAGACCTCGCTTTCAAACACCTTGAACCCGAGATATATGCCACCATTTCAAACATGATCAAAGAATCGGAACCCGAACGTAAGCGATTCATAAGTAAATTCATTTATCCTATTAAAAAAGACCTTGCTGATAAAGGTTTTGACGCTACTATTCTCACGCGGACGAAATCAATTTTTTCGATTTGGGAAAAAATGCGTAAAAAAGAAATTCCTTTTGAGGAGGTTTATGACTTATTTGCGATCCGAATTATCATCAATGTGCCGCCCGAACAGGAAAAAGCAGCATGTTTTAATGTGTATTCAGTGGTAACTGACCACTACCGGCCAAATAAAAATCGTTTCCGCGACTGGATCTCAATTCCGAAAGCCAATGGCTATGAAGCGCTGCATACAACAGTTATGAGTAATACGGGAAAATGGGTGGAAGTACAGATTCGTTCTGTCCGCATGGATGAAATTGCCGAAAAAGGATTTGCTGCTCACTGGAAATATAAAGACGGAACACATGGCGAAACAGCCCTTGAAGAGTGGTTGGCTAAGATACGGGAGCTTTTACAAAGCCCCGAATCCAATGCACTTGATTTTCTTGACGACTTCAAATTAAACCTGTTCTCTGACGAAATTTATGTTTTTACACCCAAAGGCGACCTTATCACATTGCCATCAGCATCAACAACGCTTGATTTTGCATATAATATACATTCCCAAATAGGGAACAATTGCATCGGCGCCAAGGTTAACCATAAACTTGTCCCGCTGAACCATACTTTAAAAAGCGGCGACCAGGTTGAAATTATCACTTCGGACAAACAAACGCCAAAGGAAAGCTGGTTTGATTATGTTACTACTGCCAAGGCCAAATCACAGATTAAAGCTTTTGTAAAAGAAGAAAAGAAAAAGCTGGCTATTGAAGGAAAAAACATGATCAGAAAAGAATTTGAAGAGCTTAAAATCGAATTCAATACACCCAACCTCAACAAATTCATGCACTTTCTTGATTATTCAAACCCCTCGAATCTTTACATCGAGGCGGCCAAAAATACCATAGGAATAAAGGATATCAAGGCATGCTTCTTTGAAGTTGAAAAAGATAACTGGTTTCGTTACCTCAGGTTTCCCTTTACCAAAAGCAAGCACAACGAGCCCGCTAAAAAGGAAGCTGCTGAAAAAACTCCGGCACAAGAAGACGCGTTGCAACAACCCCTACTCAGTCCCCAGGTTGAAAACATCAAATATAATATTGCAAAATGCTGTATGCCAATTTTAGGCGATGAGGTTATCGGGCTTATCGAAAAAAACGGAGAAATTTCTGTACACCGCGCCAATTGCTCAAATGCCGTTGAGTTTATGGCAAAGTACGGCAATAAACTCGTCAAATCTAAATGGGTCAATAACAATTCACTTCAGTTCCTTGCCGGTATATCCATAAAAGGCATCGACAAAGTGGGAATGATACGGGATATTACCAATGTGATCTCAAGACAGCTGAATATCAACATACGCTCACTAACCCTTGAAACAAACAGCGGAATTTTTGAAGGTATTGTCACTGTTTATATACAGGATACCAACCAGTTAAAGAATCTTATCGAAAACCTAAAATCCGTGAATGGCGTTGAAAGCATAAGCAGAATCAATTAAACTTTTGATGGAATATCTTTATTAAAGATAGATTATTTAGATTAATTTAATTTTAGTATTTTTATGCAAAATTATCCGCTATGGTATTGAATGATAAAATTTCTGATAATTATGAAGATGTCAAGCAAATCTTCGTTGCTTATCTCGAAAAAAACCAGCATCGTAAAACACCTGAGCGTTTTACCATTCTTAAGGAAATTTATGCTTTTGAAGGGCATTTTGATGTAGAAACACTTTACATAAAAATGAAAAACAACAAATACAGGGTGAGCAGGGCTACACTTTACAATACCATCGAGTTGTTACTGCTTTGCGGGCTGGTGGTAAAACACCAGTTTGGGCAGAACTCTGCACATTATGAAAAGTCTTACAAGTTTAAACAACACGACCATATTATATGCCTGGATAATAAAAAAGTATTTGAATTTTGCGATCCGCGTATCCAGGATATCCAAAAATCTCTAGAAAAAACATTTAACGTAACAATTACCCATCATGCGCTGACCTTTTATGGTAAATGCAATAAATCTTAATAATTATTAATCATACAAATTTACTGTTGACTCTTATATGAAAGTGGATGTAATATTAGGCCTTCAATGGGGCGACGAAGGTAAAGGCAAAATAGTTGATGCCCTGACACCTCAATACGACATAATAGCACGTTTTCAGGGCGGCCCGAATGCAGGGCATACTATTGAATTTAACAACAATAAAATTGTACTTCATACTATTCCATCGGGGATCCTTCGCGAAAACACGCTAAATATTATTGGTAACGGAGTCGTAATTGATCCGGTAATATTAATGAATGAACTCCGGCAGGTTTTATCATTCAACCCCAACGCACAGGGAAACCTGAAGATATCAAAAAGATCGCATTTTATACTGCCCATACACCGTGCTTTAGATGCCTGTTATGAACAATCAAAAGGTAATGCAAAAATCGGTTCCACTTTAAAAGGTATTGCCCCGGCATACTCTGACAAATATAATCGTCGTGGATTGAGGGCCGGAGAGATTTTTCAGGATGACTTTGAAAAAAAATACCATGACCTCACTAATGAACATTTAAAAATCATTAACCTGTACCAATTTGATATCGATGCCTTCGAAATTGACAAACTCCCGTTCAGGGAATATGAAAAACAATGGTTTCAAGCCATTGACAGCATGAAATCTTTGGAGTACATTGATACGGAAATCTTTATTAATGAAGCCCTGAAAAACGGGAAAAAAGTGCTTGCCGAAGGCGCCCAGGGGACATTGCTTGATATTGACTTTGGATCCTATCCTTTTGTAACCTCCTCAAATACTATTTGCGCAGGTGTTTGCACGGGACTTGGGGTTGCGCCGGGTAAAATCGGCAAGGTGTATGGCATATTTAAAGCATATTGCACAAGGGTTGGCAGCGGCCCATTTCCAACTGAATTGTTTAACGATACCGGAAAAAAAATGCAGGTTATCGGCAATGAATACGGGGCAACAACTGGCCGCCAGAGACGTTGCGGCTGGCTTGATATGCCCGCGCTCAGGTATGCCGTTATGATCAATGGCGTTACAGACCTTATCATGACTAAAGCTGATGTGTTGAATTCTTTCGAAATCATCCGCGTGGCAGAATCATATAACGAAAACACCATACAATATTTGCCATACAATATCAACAATACGCCAATAATACCTGATTATAAAGATTTTCCGGGATGGAATTCGGAAACTGAAAATATCAGCAACGTTTCTGAGCTTCCTGACAACCTTGTCAGCTATATTAATTTTATTGAAAAAAACGTTAATGTTCCGGTATCTTTTTTATCTTTAGGACCTGACAGAAAACAAACATATAAATTATAAAAATGATTATAATGAGAACGACAAACATTTTAATTATCTGTTTTTTGATTTTTGCATTTAATGGGGTAAATGCGCAAAAGATAAATGAATCAAAGGTTCCTCAGGATGTTGTCATCAGTTTCAGGTATAAGTACCCTGATGCAACTATTAATTATTGGGAAAAAAATTCCGACAATTATGTGGCAAGTTTCAAAATGAATGACCAGTCATGCAATGCAGAATTTGATGCCAATGGCGCCTGGATTGAATCAAGATTCCAGGTAAAAGAAAAGGAATTGCCCACGCCTATTTCTGATTATTATAAGGAAAATTACCTGAAACTTGAATACAACATGTCTTTAATTGAAATTCATAAGACCAGCCAGGGCAAATCGTATTATTACCTTATGCTGAAAATTGACGGAGCAACGCAACTTCGCCCGGTTGAACTCACTTTTGACCTTGCCGGTAGTCTCCTCACCAAAAGTGATCCCGGCCAGGCTATTGCCAATGAAGAAAGAAAAAATGATCCCAATCAAAATGGAGGTGATAATAACGACGCTAAACAACCCACCGAAGATGACTCAAAATATCTGACTGAAACCTCCCAGGTGCCGGCAACAGCCAAAAGCCACTTTACAAGTAAAAATAAAAAAGCTACCGGTGCTGCATGGTATTTTAAAGACAATAAATATATAGTAAAATTTATGGTGGAGAGTAAAAAGGGACAATGCACATATTCCAAAGAAGGCACATGGGCTGAAACCCGGATGGAAACAACCGAAGACAAGTTAAATCAATTAATACTAACCTACCTGAAAGACAATTACCGTCAATACAAAATTAAATCTGTAGAATCGGTTATCCAAACAAAAGATAAACTCATTTATATCCGTATGTACGATAAGCGAAGCAGGGCTGTCCCTCCTCCCATAACCGAAATCTGGTTTACCACTTCCGGAAAGTTTGTTAGTGTAAACAAGCCTGAAATAACTGAACCCGGACAAGCCGAAGATCAAAAGAAACGCGACAACAAGGATAAAGAATTCATGGCTGAAGTTGATAAAAATGGCGGTATCTATGAAGAAGCCAATAATTACAATGATAAGATCAGCCAGAAAGAGCTTCCGTCAACCGTTATTTCATACATTAAAACAAATTATAAAGAACTTAACATCACCAGCACAAGGTTAGTCACCGACGATGAACTGGGAAATGTTTACCGGGTTGTCGTTAAAAAAGAAGGCGTGAGGTATGGGACAATATTACTTTTTGATCTCGCCGGTAATTTTAAAAAGAAAATTGAAGAAAATGAAAGCCAGATGTCAAATGACGACATTGATGCCGGTGGAGACAATGAAACCGTTTTGAAATATGGAACCGCTGATGAAAAAATCAGCACTGCTGATCTGCCCTCGGAAATATCAAAATACCTGAAAAAAAATTATCCTGATCAAAAAATTCTTGAACAGTATTTCAAAACTGATAAGGATATGGGAAATTGCTTCCTCCTGATCATGAATAAAGCCGGTGAAAAGAAAATCACAAAACTGTATTTTGACTTAGATGGTAATTTGCTAAAATCACAGTCTGAAAACCTGTAATACTATTTAAGCTTTCTGCACAATGTAGAATTCTTTTATAGTTCGAATTTCTGCGAAATGAAATATCCCGTTGCATTTTTTCTTTTTTTTTCGTTGTTTATTTTGCCTTCAGTCCTTTTTTGCCAGGAAAAAACCGGAGTCAAAAAGATAGACCTGATCAGCGCTGAAAATATGATATATGATCAATCAAAAGGAGACTATACTCTTCTGATAGGTAATGTAATTTTTCAACACGAAGAAGTATTCCTTTATTGCGACAGCGCCCACCTTTATGATGCAACAAATAACCTTGAAGCATTTGGAACAGTGCATATTAAAGCCAGTGATTCATTAAACATTTACGGAGATTCACTAAAATATGACGGTAACACTAAAATTGCAGAAATACACAAGAATGTAAAGCTGATTGACAATCAGATCACCCTGACCACAGAACATCTTACCTATAATTTAAAAGCCAAGACAGGACAATACTATGATGGCGGAAAGATTGTAGACCCCGAAAATACCCTGACCAGCATCAAAGGCTTTTATTATTCTGATATCAAAGACTTTTTCTTTAATGATTCCGTGGTACTCGTTAATGTTAACTATACCATTTTGTCAGACTCGCTTATTTATAATACGGCTTCAGAAATTTCGCACTTCTACGGCCCCACCACCATTACGAGTAAGGAAAATTATATTTATACAGAAAAAGGCTGGTATAATACTCAAAAAGATATTGCAGAATTTACCAAAAAATCGCTCCTGAAAAATAAAAGCCAGAGTTTGACAGGCGACAGCATTTATTATAACCGGATCAAAGGGCTGGGCCTTGCATACAGGAATGTTACCATAGTTGACACTTCAAGAAATTCTGTCGTAAAAGGGAATTTTGTGCGCTATGACGAGAAAAATCAATACAGCCTTGCCACAGGACAGGCTATATTTATCCAGATTGATGATAAAAAAGATTCATTGTTTTTACATGCCGATACCCTGGTTGGAACCTTTGATACGACTACTCAAAAAGCTAAAACACTCTTTGCATTCCATCATGTAAAATTTTTCAGGGACGATATGCAGGGCAGGTGCGATTCATTAATTTATAATTATATCGACTCAACAATACAAATGTATTATGACCCGGTGATCTGGACTGAAAAAAACCAGCTTTCTGCCGATACCGTAATCATCCAGATAAGCAACGGCCTGATTGACAAAATGTATTTGCTTAAATCAAGCTATGTTATTTCAAGTGATGATACCACTGAAAGCCGCTTTAACCAGGTAAAAGGGATAAACATGACAGGATATTTTTCAGATGGCGATCTTAAAAAGATTCATGTTTCAGGAAATTCCGAAACCATTTACTTTATGCGCGACGGCAATGAAAAAAAGATTGGTATCAACAAAGCCATTTCAACCGATCTTGATATATATATCACCAACGAAGAAATAACGGCCATTACCTTTCTTGAGAAGCCCGTGGCTACATTATACCCAGATAAGGACCTTTCACAAAAGGAACTCTTTCTGAAAAATTTCAGGTGGCTTGAAGAAATCCGTCCGAAAATTAAGACTGACATCTTTAAACAATAGACTTTATGCATCTTTTTTATGCGGCTCATATTGACCCGGAGTTTCATATTCTCAGCCAGGAAGAATCGAAACATTGCAGGGTTCTGCGCATTAAAGCCGGTGATTTCGTTTACCTTACCGATGGAAAAGGCAATATGTTTAAAGCTATTGTTTCAGATAACAGCACGGGAATTTATCACTTAAAAATTGTTGAACATTTTACGGATTTCCACAAAAAGCCTTACCGTCTTCACATTGGTATAGCACCGACAAAACACACCGACCGCTTTGAATGGTTTCTTGAAAAAGCTACGGAACTGGGCATTTGCGAATTCACCCCCCTGCTTTGTGAACATTCCGAAAAAACGCACCTTAAATATGAACGGCTCGAAAAAGTTCTTGTTTCCGCACTCAAGCAATCATTTTCAGCTTATCTGCCCAAACTCAACTATATGGTTAATTTTTCAGACTTCGTGAATTCAGCATTTGATCAGAAGTTTATTGCAGTTTGCACTGAAAACTTACCCCACCTTTCATCGGTTTGTAAACCAGGAAGACAAACAACAATACTCATTGGGCCTGAAGGCGATTTCAGCGAAAATGAAATCATGCTGGCGCAAAAAAATAATTTTATTCCAATAACTCTCGGTAAAAACCGTTTAAGAACTGAAACCGCGGGAATCTTCGCCTGCAGCGTTGTTAATATTATAAACAGTTGATTTATGTACAAGTTTCTTCGCCTTATATTCTTTTCAATGATTTTTTTGACGGGCTTTGGCCTGTCATCTCAAAATGTTCAACTCGCATTGGTAAAATATAAAGGTGGTGGCGACTGGTATGCCAACCCGACATCGCTGACCAACCTGATAAGGTATTGCAATCAAAACCTCGGAACCAATATGAACAGCGATTATGCGACGGTGGATGTGGGAAGTTCTGAATTGTTCAATTACCCGTTTATACATTTAACCGGCCATGGCAACGTGGTTTTCTCAAACCAGGAAGCAAACAACCTTCGTAACTACCTGGTCTCAGGCGGCTTTTTACACATCTCTGATAACTATGGAATTGATTTATTTATCCGCCGCGAAATGAAGAAGGTTTTTCCTGAACTTGATTTTGTTGAATTACCTTTCAACCATCCTATCTACCATCAAAAATTTGATTTTCCCAATGGTCCGCCTAAAGTCCATGAGCATGACGGTAAACCGCCACAGGGTTTTGGTTTAATATATGAAGGACGGCTCATTTGCTTTTATGACTTTGAATGCGACCTGGGCGATGGTTGGGAAGACCAGGCAGTACATAAAGATTCCGACGGTATAAGAACAAAGGCTTTACAAATGGGCGCCAATATTATTCAATATGTATTTATGAAATAAAATGCCTCATCAATATTAAATTTTAATACTTCTACAGTCCCTGATTTGTATATTTTGCGTCACTTCCGGGTATTCCTTCCAAATGAAATAAAGCCCTGTTTCCTTTCTTTTGAAAATCATTATTCTTATAAAACCGCGCATCAATCACCACCTGAAAATACCGGATTTTATATCCCTTTGCTTCATTAAATATATTGGCAATTGCTTATGCAATTAGCCTGACCTAATCATAAATAAATGAAATGCAATTTATGAATGAGCATGGGCAATGTGGGCAGCAGGTCAGGTAATCCCGACACAGAAAATATTTGAAAATGACAATTATTGCCAAAATACTTGATTTTCTTTTGTTGGCCCGAAGGGTGAAAAATTCTTGTGGATTTTTCAGGTTAGAAAATATTATTATAACAGACGATCACAATTATTAAATATGATTTTTATCCTTACAGGGTATCATGCCCCGAAAGTGATATTTGCAGTGCTTTACCCCTTGCAAAAAAAACAAAAAAAAAGGCTGACAAATGTCAGCCTTTTTCAAATAGGTTCTTCAATTATTCAACAATCAGTTTTTGAGTAAACCTGCCATAATCTGAAACAAGAGAAACAAAATATGTGCCTGAAGTCAGGTCGCAAATATTGAGTGTAATTGAATTCAAATGTTCAGCAGCTTTTTTACCTTCGTTGATATTCATAACTTCTTGACCGTTCATGCTATAAACAATAAGTTTAACAGAAGAAGGATATTGTAAAATATAATCAACAAAAGTATTTTCTCTTGCAGGATTATTTCTGATATCCATTTTCATTCCCTGGAAATAACCTTGTTCTTCTTCAATTCCAGTATAATCTTCAACAACGGCAAACATTGACATGTTTCTGTCTAATGAAGCATCATTAGCTAAACATGATACCCAATAATAGCCGGTGGGATCCATACACATCTGGCTGTAATGCATACCTAAACCATCTCCGGTAGCATCGCACATCATATAAGCAGTATCACCAGCAACACGGATACCCTTCCAGTTTGATACTGCACAAATGTCAGTACCATTTATATGAGGTCTTGAAGCAAATGAAATATAATTGAACGATAAGAAACTTGTATCTAAGGCAGAAATATTCATTTCACCTGAAGCAAGAAATGGATCTACCGGTGAAGGTCCGAATGTGTACGGTGATACATTAAAATCCTGGATACAACCATGCTGTCCGGCAACATAAGGTTGCATATCCTGAATGCCGATCTGTACTTTAGAAGAAGCGAGACCGCCGTGCAGGTCAGATTTTCCGGCAACAAAAAATAAAACACCATCAACCCACAGGTTTGCTGTATTTACCCAGCACTGTGCCCACCAGTCAGATTCTGTTGAATCGGGATTAGCATTACCGCTTGTACCAAACCAATAACCGATAGGGTTATTTGAATTGTCTACCATACCTATGACAGAAACAGAGGCCGTTGGTGAAGCGAAGCAAGGGGTAGATGTAGCAGTCCATCCAAGAGTGTCCGGAGTAATTTTCAGGTTCCCTTCAGCAGGTTTCATAATTTGCTTGGAGCTTTTTTCAATTGCACCATAATGCTTAACATTAGGAACAATCTGTGCCATGGAAATTCCGGTAATCAGCAACATGGCAATTAATGTGTAAACTTTTTTCATTTGTTTTAGGTTTTTGGTTAATAATTATTTTTCTCAAAAGTAAATCTTATACAATAAATTTGAACAAAAATAAAATAATTTTTTTAACCGGCAATTGTTCAGTGATTATTTTTCATTAAAATAAGACGGAAAACCAAATTTTATCCTTAAAAACCATCATTTCATTGCTGATCTGCTTAAACGGATCATGAACTTTCTTAAAATGAACATATTGAGTCCCTGCCGAATAAAGTAAGAATAAAACAATATTCATTGAATTACTTTTCATTTTAAAAATACCTGTTAACTGCCTGGATGTCAACACAAAATTATTCATTAAATCTGTTTTGCCACATATTAATATATATTCCTGCACCAGCCCATTTTTTTTGACTACATAATCAAAAATATCTGAAGATTCTATTTCACAACCTTTATATTCGTCACCTTCTTTTATAATGTGCTCAAAATATTTACAGCTCCATAAATGTATCTTTTCAAGGCTGTCCGGGGAGTAGATTCTCTCATCCTTTATGGCCTCCGGAAATAAAAAGGATCCCTGAAGTAAGATGCCTGAATTGGATAAATTAAGGCTTTGAGACTGCCGGATATCAGAAGAGAGCTCTCTATGCTTTGATATGGCTTCTTCCGGCTTTATAAGAGGATACCAGTCAGTTAAACTATACCCTGCCTCATTATTCTTTTCGCCTATTCCAAGTAAATTACATAGTTTGCCAATCTCAGTAACAGACAGTTTATACAAACCTGAAATATCTGATCTGCGCATATTTTCAGGTGATTCAAAAGTATTATTCCGGCTAAATATCCATTTTTTATTATACAAAAATTTTGTTAAATGATCTGGTGTTTCTGAGGCATCGGTTAATAACAAACGAATAAAAGCAAGGGAATTTTTAATATTTATGCCAGACAAAAAGCCGTCAAACCCTTCAATACCGGGATGATTTGTTTCATCGCCAAATAGTCGTGGAAACCTTTTCACTCCGGCTTCCTTTAACAGTAAGCTGAACACGGCAGGGTACTTTTTGTTGAACTTTTTAAATAAAACCGGATCTGCAAAATATACCTGATAATTTTCAAAATAGTCCGATAAATTAAGAGAATACAAATAGGCTTCATCCGGCTTTTTAAAGAAACGATTATCCGGTTCATCGGGTTTTATACAATATACCCACGGTTTGACGCGGAGGAGTTCAATAAGCCTTTGCCTTTTATGCTCTGAGGCTGAGCCATATACAAACAGGATTTTCTCCAAATATTTCGAATATTCCTTTACTGTAATGGCAGAGGCATGGTCAAAACGCGGCATGATATTGAATTCAACATCATCTGCCGGTTCCGGGGCCGTTATTCCAAAATCATTGAAAAAAGCCATGCAACCGCTATCATCCAAAAGTTTTTTATGGATTACCGGCAAGTAACATTTTTCACTGGGCGGCAAAAAAACCTTGAGCGTATTTTCTGCCGAAAATGCTGGTCTGAACTGGCCATCTGAAGTTAAAATAATTGCCGCCTTTCTCAGGCTGTAATATTCAGCGCTGTGCCGGACATCCCACAATACCTGATTTTTATAAAGATAACTGTAAAACTTTTGAAGCCAGCCAATATTTTTTGTTTTTAAAAAATCAATGTCAAGCAACAGCCTGAATCCAAAACTTTGAGCATCGGCTGTTTTGATATTTAAAACATCATTGAAATAATTTCTCAGACCGTAAAACTTTTGATCATTTATTTCAGGATCAATAAAAAATCTTTTCTGAAATAATTTCTGAAGATCCCCTGAGCTTAAAAGTCCGGCTATTTCAGCATCCTGAGGTAATAATACTTCCTGCCAGCATCCATACAGCCCATTGATTACAGGTATTGAAGCGCCTTTCTTTAAAAATGCGGACAAGGCATCATAAAAAATCCCGTAAACCTCTGCTTCATAAATTCCGCCAATATCGTTTTTTTGCTGGTTGATAATCGTCAGTTGGTTCAGAAAATATAGATCAAGAATTTTATTTTGCTTAAAATCCTTAAGCGCCGCAGTAAATAATGCAGTTGATTCCTTTAAAAGCTTAATGTTTTCCGGGGCAAGGTTTTCATCCAACGGAATATACTCACGTAATGGGTTGGTTGTAAATGGCGCATTGATGATAAAATTCAGCCTGCTGTTCATCTTTGTAGGGAAATAAACAAAAACAGGAGAATCCGGTACAGGGATGATCTTCATAATTCCTTCAACCTCTTCAAATCTAAAAGCGAGCTCAGGCTGCTGCTTGTCCGGAAGCGGAATTTTTGAATAAATTAAAAATTGGCTCAAAGATTCAACCGTATCCCTACCATGCGTCGTTTTTTTTATAGACACGATTCGTGAAATTTTGCCAACCTTCATTAATTCCCGGCTGAGCTGTATAAGTAGCGCACCCGATACATACACCTCAATACTATCAGTTTTCTTCAGAAATAAAAGAAGATACTCATTGATAGCTGATAGTTCACTGCAAATAGAATTATAGCAGTTCTCAGGATTCTTTTTCTTAAAGGGAAGAATGATCAGCGTGTTAAATTTCTCATCGGCATGCCGGGGATTCACTTCATCCAGCACTTCAAAATCTCTTATGGCATAATGATAGGGATGGCAGTGTATTTCAGGAGTATCAGTTATTGAAAAAACCGATTTGAAGCCGATTCCAAATTTCCCGATCTGATTTATCCCGCTGTTGCTTTTCTTGGTTGTATTGGCAAACGTGGTGATCGACATCAGGTCGGCTTCATCAAAGTCCTTCCCGTTGTGGTGTATCTCAAGACGATCGTTAAACAGTTTAAAACGAACTATATTTTCCGGGCCTGCTATACCCTTGCGTGCGTATGCGTCTTCCGTATTCTGCAAAATTTCCTCAATAATACGTGAAGGTTGTGCATACATGGTAGCAAACAATTCTGCATGCCTGTTCCCTTTTGCCTTATTGGCGGCAACGGCTTCACGGCTTCGGGCAATATGTTCAGCTAACGAAAGTTTCAGTTTTTTGTTTTTTACAAAGTTAAATCATTCAAACATATGAGATGCAAAATATTTCCCGCAAATCATTTCTTGCTAAGACACGAAGACAAAGGCGCGAAATAAAAACGAAATAAAGAATAAACTATGTGTCCCTATGTGCCCTATGTGCCTATGTGGTTATGACACCGGCTATTCATTTCTCGCGAAGACGCAAAGACGCGGAGACGCAATGCATTATCGAAATAAAGATTATAACTATGTGTCCCTATGTGTCCCTATGTGGCCTATGTGCCTATGTGGTTATGACACCGGCTATTCATTTCTCGCGAAGACGCAAAGACGCAAAGACGCAATGCATTATCGAAATAAAGATTATAACTATGTGTCCCTATGTGCCTGATGTGCCTATGTGGTTATAATATCGGCTATTTATTTCTCGCTAAGACGCAAAGCAATAAAATTCAAACTTTCTTTTCCTTACCAGTGATTTGACGTGAAACAGGCCCTTTGGAGCGGGTTCAAACATATCTTTATGTATCAAAAAATCAAAAACTCAGAAAGCCTGTCAAAACAAAATACTATTTTTGCCGCATGGCAGAATTTGAAAAACAAAAAAACAGGACAGAATTGTCAGAACTTGGTGAGTTTGGGCTTATCAACCACCTGACTGAAGGAATTCAACTAAAAAACACTTCATCAATAAAGGGTATCGGTGATGATGCTGCTGTTATCAATAACGGAGATACGCTAACCTTAGTTTCAAGCGATCTTTTGATAGAGAATGTCCATTTTGACCTCACTTACACTCCGTTAAAACACCTTGGATACAAAGCCGCGGTTGTGAATTTTTCCGACATCTATGCTATGAATGGTATTCCGCATCAACTAACAGTGGGAATTGCCGTTTCCAACCGGTTTTCCGTTGAAGCACTGGAAGAGATTTATGCCGGTATCCGCCTTGCCTGTGACAAATATAATGTAGACCTGGTGGGCGGCGACACCACCTCCAGCAATTCAGGGTTGTTTATGGGGCTGACCATCATCGGAACGGCGCAAAAAAATGAAGTTGTTTACCGCAATACGGCCAATGAGCATGAGCTCATCTGTGTCAGCGGCGACCTGGGCAGCGCTTACGCAGGCCTGTTGCTGCTCGAACGCGAGAAAGCCGTTTATGTTGCCAATCCCGGTATGCAGCCCGACCTGGGCGGCTTTGATTATATATTGGAACGTCAGCTTAAGCCCGAAGCGCGCCACGATATCATTGGTTTTTTTAAAGAAAAAAACATACTGCCTACCGCTATGATCGATGTTTCGGATGGCCTTGCTTCAGACCTGCTTCACATCTGTGAGTCATCAGGAAAAGGTTGCGACATCTATGAGGAAAAAATTCCAATTGATATGTCTACAATTAATTTCTGCGACAGCATTAATATTGATCCTACAACAGCCGCACTCAATGGAGGTGAAGATTACGAGCTGCTGTTCACTATTTCACAAAAGGATTATGAGACGGTAAAAGCACATCCTGAAATAAGCATTATCGGCCATATTACAGAAAAAAATTCCGGCACCAACCTGGTTACACGTAGCGGACAACAAGTCCCGCTGACAGCCCAGGGATGGAATTCCTTCAGAAAACATCGCGGACAGTGAAAGTAGTTAACCCCACTCTTTAATCATTATAATATCTGAAAGTAATTATCGCGGCAATTGTCCCGAAAACCACAATGCCGGCGGCGCTGCCGATAGCAGCATTGACGAGCTTTTTACGCCGGGCTACATATTTAAAGCCTTCGACATAATATTCATCATTCAGCTTTTCAGTGGGAAAATATTTTTTTGATTTCGGATTAACAGGTATAGCGGCAACCACGCCCATATAAGCCGCCGGAACGGCAATTCCGAACATTCCGATCTGCAATAATCCCACCCCGGTAACAGCACCTACAGCCGAAGCCCAGGGCGCATGATACCGGTAGCGCGCAAGGTTCTCGCCGGCAATATAACGTCCTATCTCATCTGTGGTCCATGGCCGTTCCTCCGTCATCAGCGGCTCATAAAAGACCCTGCTGATACTGTCTTTATAATAAATAGCAAAAACATCTGCCCGCTGAACAAGCTTTATTTTCGATTTATTTTTCTTCTGAACCTCAAACTTCAGCTTTGTATCGTTGTTATTGAATTCAATCACCTTCCCCTTGTAATATTGCCCGTTGTACATGATCAGCGAATCCTGGGCATATACAAACCCCGAAACAGTTAATACTAAAAAGGTTATATAAAGCTTTCTTCGCACTACAGAATCATTTTATTACAAAAATAAAATCAATTATTGGATATTCCTGTAAATTAGTTTTATATTTTTGTAAAAAAGAGAAAGAATGAACATTAAAATTGGCAACATAAAAAAGCTTATTGTTGTTGGCGACAGGGTATTGATAAAGAAAACAAAAGCCAGCGACAGAACAAAAACCGGGTTGTTATTGCCTCCGGGCGTTGCCGAAAAAGAAGACATCCAGGCCGGGTATATCATCAAGACCGGCCCGGGCTACCCCATGCCCTATCCCCAGGATGATGAAGAACATTGGAAAGAAAATGACAACATCGTAAAATACCTGCCGCTGCAGGCTAAAGAAGGCGATCTGGCCATCTACCTCCAGAACCAGGCTTACGAAATAGAATTTGACAAGGAAAAATATTATATCGTACCAAATTCAGCAATACTGATGTTGTACCGTGACGAATAATATCTTTCTATTCCTTACTGCATCAAGCTTTTTGAAAATTTATTTTCTGATTCTTTTTATACAACTTATTCGAATTTCTCCTTTTCACCTTTACCCAGAGTTCTGCCAGGATCAGGTACATCGCAGGAACGATCAGCAAGGTAAGTATGGTTGCAAAACTCAGCCCGAAAATAATGGTCCACGACAGGCTTCTCCAGAACATCACGTTGTCGCCGCCAAAAAAGACATGAGGATTTAATTCGGTAAATAACGAAATAAAATCAAAGTTCATCCCGATGGCCAACGGCACCAGCCCGAGCATGGTAGCTGTAGCTGTAAGCAACACCGGCGTGATCCTGGTTTTTCCAGCCTGAACAATGGCTTCGCGCGTTTTCAGGCCTTTTGCACGCAACACATCGGCAAACTCCACGATCAGTATTCCATTTCGCACCACGATGCCCCCCAGTGCAAGTATGCCAATACCCGTCATGATTACCGAAAACTCCATCCTGAAAATAATGATCCCCAGCAATACACCGATAACACTGAAGACCACCTCAGTTAAAATGATGATCGTTTTTGAAACAGAGTTAAACTGGGTGATCAGAATGAAAAATATCAATCCCAGTGCAATGATCCCGCACTGTAAAAGGAAATTAATAGATTCCTTCATGAATTCTGTTTCACCCGTCATTTTTATTTCTACGTTGTCATCTTTTGCAAAACGCTCAGCTTCATTGGAAATTCTTTTAACGATTTCGTTGGCATTATAGCCGGGCAGCACTTCTGATGAAATAGTAATTACACGTTTGAAATTCTTGCGTTTTATGCCGCCATATGAATTGGTATAATCCACCTTCACCAGCGAAGACAGCGGTACCTGACGGGGCCAGAAAGTTGTCATATCACGGTAAGTAATTTTCTGATCAAGTATCCTGTTGAAGTTTTTTCTTTGTTCCTCGGTAACCCTTACCATGATGGGAAATTCATCTTCATCCTGCTTCAGTTTTGTTACTTCTTTGCCAAAGATAGCTGTCCGGAGTTCGCTTCCGATTTGCCCGGTTGACAAGCCTTCGCGGTTGGCCCTCACCCTGTCAATATCAATAAGAATCTCAGGTTTATTCTCGTCAAAATCCCATTTCAGTTCGTCGATGCCCGGTATTTGCAAGGAGTCGATATGTTGCTTGAATTGTTTGGCCGTCTCCACCAGGGATTCTATATTTTCGCTGCTGATTTCTATATTCACGGGTTTACAGGTTGGCGGGCTCATCTTGCTTTTTACCACCGTTATCTGAGTTCCGGGAATGCCTTTGACCGCATCACGGATCTTTTCCACATAAGGATTGGTCTCTTCACCATGGCGTTGGCTGAATTCAACAAAATTAACAGTGACCTTGCCTTTATTCGGTGAAGGGAACCTGTCAAAATCAAAATTCTCGCCGGCTATTCCATTTGTTACATTGGCAATTACCGATTCCACGATGGGATTTTCTTTACCAATAGCCTCTCCAATGCGTTCTTCAACAATACGCGTTACAGAATCTGTTACTTTCTGGTCGGTGCCTACCGGCAGTGTGATCATCACACTGATGGTGTTCGGTTCGTTATCGGCAAAAAACACGATCTTAGGCGGCCAAAGTACCATCAGGACAAGTGTAAGTATCAACAGTATAAATGTTCCTGCCAGTATGGAATAAGCCCTTTTCCTGCGCAACACGGCACGCAGCAGTTTTTCATATTTATCCATCACCCACGGCCAGGTTTTCTCTCTGAAATTTTTGATGGCGCGTTTTAATACATAGTCATACAATAATACAATCAGGTAGACAAAAATGATAAAGTTCGCGAATCCCGGCCATTTCAGCAGGTAGCAAACGGTTGCCAACACAACAGTTACAATGCCGAAAATGATGATCTTCTTTTTATTTACCGTACTTTTATGAATATCAAATTCGTGTTTCATAAATGAAACAGCAAAAACAGGATTGATAACATAAGCAACAAAAAGTGATGCGAGAAGCACTATCACTAATGTTACCGGTAAAAAATACATGAATTTACCGACAATTCCCGGCCAGAATATCAGAGGAAAGAATGGGGCCAGTGTTGTTAGTGTACCGGACAAGATAGGTACAAACACCTCTCCTGCTGCCGATTTGGCAGCTTTAGTTATATCCGGCTCGTTTTGATGATGCCGGTGTGTATTTTCAATAACCACAATGGCATCATCCACGATGATCCCCAGCGCGAATACCAGCCCGAACATCACAATCATGTTCATGGAAAAATCAATGCCCGGAAAAATCAGGCAGGAAACAAATACGGATAACGGCACCGAAAGCCCGACAAAAAAGGCATTGGTGATACCCATAAAAAACATCAGCAAAAACATGATCAGGATAAACCCGAAGATGATGGTGTTGTTCAATTCACTCAAGGTACTTCTGGTATATTTTGAAATATCACCTGTTGAAGTAACCTTGAGATCCGGCGGAAAACCATTTTTCTTCAAATCTTCAATAATCTCATTGATCTTATCGGAGCCTTCTATCAGGTTTTCCCCGCCACG